>Ga0182039_10000062_pt1 | contig 64104 bp, 56 predicted proteins | sample sta12Can44000111_FD_125975 | JGI IMG/M metagenome (GOLD analysis project Ga0182039, IMG submission 125975) | Lab enrichment of tropical soil microbial communities from Luquillo Experimental Forest, Puerto Rico - statanox.12C.anox.44.000.111 | ecosystem: Environmental > Terrestrial > Soil >...
AAGCTGGGGCACTTTTGGCCTTCGGACCAAACACCGCGGCAATGTATGGCCAAGCGGCCCACTACGTGGATCGCATCTTGAAGGGCGCCAACGCGGGCGATCTGCCTGTGGAACAAGCAACCAAATTCGATCTGGTCGTCAACTTGAAAACCGCAAAGACGCTAGGTGTGACGATTCCGCCATCGCTCCTCGCTCGCGCCGATAAGGTGATCGAGTAAAGACCCTTTTGCCCGGCGTGGGTTATGGCCCCGCCCTCGAGTTCTTAAATGCAAATAGATTATTGGGCACTAGCATCCTCTCTGGCCGGCGTGCTGGCAATCGCAATTATGATCTGGATGGTAGTCGTACTTAGATAGCGTGCGTTGGATACGGTGCTCTTTTACAGACCACGGCATTGTGGTCTTTGTCATCGCTACCAGCGCCATCGCGCTCACACTGGCCAATTTGCTATCCCTTTCCGATCCTTGACTATCCGCAATCGAGTGCTTCGATGCTCAGGACAGTCGGAAGATGCCGCGCGATCTCGTGCCAGCTTTGACCCTCATCGAGACTGGCAAACACCGAGCCGCTATTGGTCCCAAAGTAGAGCCCCACCGGCTCGCGCTCGTCATGCGCCATGGCTTGCCGAAGAACCGTGAAGTAGCAGGCCTCCTGAGGCAATCCATCGCGCAAGGCCTGCCAGGTCCTGCCGCCATCCCTTGAACGCCATACCGCCGCAGCGGCATCGGGCGGAAAACGGCCTGCCGTGTCACCATTCAAAGGCACAGTCCAGAGGGTTTCAGGATCGCGTGGGTGAACGCAAATCGGAAATCCGAAAGTTGACGGAAGGCCGCGAGTGATGTCGTCCCAACTCCGCCCTCCATCGGCAGAACGCCACACGCCATGATGATTTTGCTGATAAAGAATGTCGGCGGGGCCTGGCGCCCGCATCATGTTGTGGACGCAATGTCCGATTTCGCCGTCGCGGGGTGCAGCAGGATGGGAGTGCTCTGTGCTGGGCTCCGCATTTGATAGACGATTGCGGCGATCCCAGCTCGCGCCTGCATCCTCGGTCGCAAAGACGCCAGCTGCCGAAATCCCGATCCAGAGCTTTTTGGCATTTTCCGGATCAAACAAGATCGTATGCAATACCAATCCGGCGCCACCAGGATTCCAACTGTCGGAAGAAGGATGGTCGCGCAAACCTCGCACTTCTTCCCAATTCTTGCCGCCGTCCCGGCTTGAAAGCAATCTTGCTGGTTTTGTTCCGGCATATAGCGTGCCATGGGCGTAGCAAAGCGACCAGATCTGCGAAAACTGATCTGCAAAATGCAACGGCTCTTTGGTCCAGTTCATCATTGCGGCGAGTTGCGGATCGTTCGCTGCCCACTCATCGATCTGTCCTTTTGTGAGCTTTGCAACGTGCCAGGTTGCTCCCAAGTCTTCAGAGCGCCACACACCCGCTCCGTGGAAATCGCTACCCCCACCCGCCCACAGCAACCGCGTGGCAGGATCACCGATGATGTGATTGATGGGCCAGCCGTCGCAGAACGGCCCCTTAACTGCCCAGTCCTTCCGATCGCTTTCGCTAGATATCAGGAAGGCACCCTTCGTCGTGCCGACAAGTACCGTGACCCCGTCTTGACTCATCGTCATAGGTCTCCCGTTGTTGGCGTAAAGGAGGGCGCCCATTCAAAGGACGTCATTCCCGGACTGGTCGCTATCAAAACAGGAAATTTGCGACCCGCAAAATGGGCCAACAGTCAATTTGCGCTGAGAAATTTCTCCTACGCATCAGCAATGGCCATTTGCGACACAACGCCTATCGGACTTGACTGTCTGCTTGCATCCCGTGAGCAGACATTCGCTGCGCAAATTGGAATATCCGCTAAGGGCCAATAGCAGACTTCAGTCAGTTTTCGTTTTGCGACCCTGCAACACGAGGTCGGCTGTTTCGAAATCATCTCCATCGGCTCGCATGCCAAGTCCTCGCGCCACGCCTATCTGGTCTTTCAATTCTCTGTTTTGGCTCATCTTCCATTTGCCTTCCAGCCGCGTAATTGCGAACCGGAAGCCGACAATGCCGCGCAGCATTGAATCAATATAGGATTGTGGCGCATCCGAAAGTGCCCAAGGTGTTGTTTGAAACTGCTCTTGTTGCTTGGTCAGTTCGCTTACGTGTCGGTGCAGCCAATCTTTGTTTTCCATGACTACCGCGCGTCCGTAAGCGTGGACGATAGCGTAATTCCAAGTCGGCACGACTTTGCCGTGTTCGAATTTCGAGGGGTACCAGCTGGGCGTGATGTAGCCCTGAGCACCCTGGAAAATCATGAGAGCTTCTCCGCCGGCGGCGATATCCTTCCAGTGCGGGTTGGCTCGCGCGAGATGACATTCGATCACCCCATGCGCGCCTTCGTCTTTGAGCACCGTTGGCAGATGGGTGGCATACAGACCACTAGGCCCCGCCGTGACGAGTGCGGCAAAGGGTCGGGCGCGCAGCAGCGCGTGCATTTGCGCAATGTCTTCAACGCGAAATTGGTCAGGTCGGTACATCTGTAATTCCTCGCCACTTAGTGCGCGCCGTGTGGCATGGGAAGACGGGTTGCACAGCCCGCCGGGTGGTGCGTAAAAGATAGCAGAACGCCATCGAGGGGTAAGCCCCGACAACGTCCGTCTGGTTTGTGCAGTGGTCAATGTCCGCTTTGGGCCAAAAGCGGACTCACTGAAAAAAAGCGGGCGCTCGCTGGGGGAGCGCCCGCGTATCACTGTAAGTCAGCCGTAGTTATTGCCCTTCGCGTTGTTTGATCATCTCCTCGACCTTAGCCTTGACGGCATCAAGATTGAAAGAGGCCGGGGCCTGCATTGGCGGAAACTCGATGGCGGTCTGCGCCAATTTCGCGACGTACTGCTGGACCATCACGAAGCGCCAGAACTCTCTGGCGTAGAACTCGTTCATATATCCACCGCCCAGGTGATTCAAAGTCTCGCCGCGGATTGACGGCGTCCGCTCGAACGGATCCTGGCGGATGTTGACCATGACGGGCATGTCGGTGGTGGTCTTTTCGCCCGGCCAGCCATAAGGCTGCTGGTAGAACGTGAACTTGAAGTCGTCGAGCCGCAAAGCACCCAACGTCGCGCCACCGAAATAGAAGAGTTCGTGACGCTTGGATGGGCCCTTTCCGGTCAGAAGATCCATCTGATTGTAGCCATCGAGATGGTTCTTGTAGGTCCGGTCGCCTAGTTGCACACCTTTGAGAAGCTGGTCGGTGATGTTCGGATTGCCGGCCGCGGCCATCAGAGTGGGGAACCAGTCGAGACCCGAGATCATTCCATTCTCAACCGAGCCCGGCTTGACCTGACCCGGCCAACGGATCATCGCAGGCACGCGGAAGCCGCCTTCACCGACAGTGCCCTTGGTGTTCTTGAACGGCGTCATGCCGCCGTCCGGCCAAGTGAAGACCTCGGCACCGTTGTCTGTCGTAAAGATCACGATGGTGTTGTTCGTTTCGCCGATGTCGTCGAGATGCTTCAGCAGGGCACCAACGCTGTCATCCAGTTGCGCCATGCCGGCTTCTTCCAGGCCATAGTTGGTCTGGTTGTTCTGCATCGCCCTGTATTTGTCTGACAGGAACGTCCAGACATGCATGCGCGTGGTGTTGTGCCACACGAAGAACGGTTTGTTATCCCGCTTGGCCTTGTCCATGAAATCGCTCGACGCTTTCACCAGAACTTCGTCGAACGTGGTCATGTCGTACTTGGCCTTGAGGAACGGCAGGTCGTGCATGTTCGCCACGTTCGACATGTTCGGGAACGGAGGCAGTGGACCTTCGTCGACAATCCGTTGCTTGCCGACCTTGCCCCATCGTGGCATTTCGGTCGGATCGTCCCTGTCGGTCGCGTAGCTGTGGATCAGGCTGCGCGGACCATACGTGTTGTAGAACGTCTCGTCGATGGGGAACGAATACCAGTACGGATCTGACATTGCGTCGAGGTGGTACAGGTAGCCGAAAAATTCATCGAAGCCGTGCAAGGTCGGAAGATACTTGTTCAGGTCGCCGAGATGGTTCTTGCCGAACTGTCCGGTGGCATAGCCTTGCGCCTTGAGGGCGGTGGCGAGCGTGACGGCCTGCGCAGGGATGCCGACATCTGCACCCGCCTGACCAACCGTTGTCAGTCCGGTGCGGATCGGCAGTTCGCCGGTTATGAAGTTGGCGCGGCCCGCCGTGCAGCTCGCTTCGGCGTAGTAGTCGGTGAACCGCATGCCTTCGGACGCGAGCCTGTCGAGGTTCGGCGTCTTCCCTGACATGATGCCCTGGTGATAGGCGCCGATGTTGAACCAGCCGACATCGTCTCCCATGATCACAAGGATGTTCGGTCTGCGTTGCTGCTGTTGCGCAGCGGCAGGCAAGATCGTCACCGTTACAGCGATCAACAGTGACAGAAGGCAGAGCCAAATTCTTTTGCCACCAGTCATGTCTGAACTTCCGTTTTTTGAGAAGTTGGAGGGAATACCGATTTACCGACGCCTTTGCGTGTGGCCGAGATATTGATTGGAGGAGCCCGGAAGGAATATTGGACCTAGGGGAAATGCCAACCATCGCAATCTAAAATTGTGGCGGCCCCAATGTTCGCATTTGACCGATAGCGGTCTCATTCAGCGCAATAGAAAAGATAACTATTCGATGATCTCGTCGGCGCGATTTTGTATCGACTTCCGGAAGGGGAGCGGAACGCCCGCAAATGTCTGGACATTGCGCTTGAATCGCCGAATGTCCGCTTTCGGCGATCGGCGAACGTCCCTCGCAGTTGTTTCCCCGACGTGAGACGTTTGTCATCTGACCGGCGAGGTGGGAAGCTCGTTCCGATGCTCGACGAAACGCACGATGGCAACTCGTTGCCCTATTTCAGCTCCGAACACGAAATTCTGCGCGCGCAGATCCGGCGTTTTGTCGAGACTGAGATCAAGCCGTACGCCCAGGCCTGGGAAAATCAAGGATTCGTCCCGCGCGAAGTGTTGCGACGCATGGGCGAATTGGGATTTTTCGGCATTCGGTACCCGCAACAGTATGGCGGTTCCGAAATGGATGTACTCGCGAGCGTGGTGCTGGCCGAAGAACTGGGACGCTCGACCTTCGGCGGCGTTGCCATTACTGTTTTGGTCCACACCGACATGGCATCGGTGCACATCTACAATTCGGGGGCGCAGGCAATCAGGGATCGATTCATGCCGGATATCGTTTCCGGCAGGAAAATCGTCGCAGTTGCCGTCACCGAACCAGATGTCGGCTCAGATGTGAAAAACATTCGAACGCGCGCGAGACGCGACGGCGATGAATACCTTCTCACCGGCACGAAGATGTTTATCACGAATGGTATCTATGCCGACCTTTACTGTGTGGCGGCGAAGACGGCTCAGGAACGGCGAGCGTCCGAAAGCATCTCAATGTTCCTGGTCGAAAGAGACCGACCCGGGTTTCGTGTTGGAAAAAAGCTCGAAAAGCATGGTTGGCTTTCCTCCGACACGGCCGAATTGATTTTTGAAGATTGCCGCATACCGGCATCGAATTTACTTGGTGCCGAAGGACGCGGGTTCTACGCAATCATGCGTAATTTTCAGAACGAAAGAATCGTAATGGGCGCGATGGCCATGGGTGAAGCGCGGGCGGCAATCGATTTGACGCTCACCTGGGTGACGCAGCGCCACGCTTTTGGTTCGCCACTGTGGTCGAAACAGTCGATCCGTCATCGGATGGCGATGCTGGCCGCCAAAGTCGAGGCCGGGAGACAGCTTGTCTTCCATGCGGCCTGGCTTGCGAAGTCCGGCATCGAGGCAACCAGAGAAGTTGCGATGGTGAAGGCTTACTGCGGCGAGCTTGTCAACGAAGTCATGCACACTTGTTTGCAATTCCACGGTGGAATGGGATTTATGCGAGAGAGCGCGATCGAACGCATGGCAAGGGATGCACGCGTGCACACCATTGGTGGTGGCGCGACTGAAGTCATGCTCGAAGAGATTGCCAAGCGTATGCACGCGCACTGAGTCCGAAAATGCGATACGCGGCGTTGATACTTGGTGTTCTTTTCAGCCACCTCGTATCCGCCGAGGCCACCGAAATGTTCTTGAAGGACGGGATCAAACAATTGCGAATTGGGCAGAGGAAGTGTCAAAGCAATTCAACGCGAAAATAAAAAAGCACATCCCCGGGCTCAATGCCGTCATCCTCCAGGTTCCGGCAGTCAACGTCGAAGCGTAGTAAAGAGGTGTGCGGAATGGTGTTGCGTAATCAATCCATCACTGAAGCTCGGCGGGAACAGGCATTCCCGGTCCTCGAGCCCGCCGAGATTGAGCGCGTGCGGCGCTTCGGTACGCTTCGGTCGTACAAATCGGGAGACATTCTGGCTCAAACTGGCAAGGTCAGCGAGGGTTTGACCGTCATACTGTCAGGCAAGGTCGACGTTGCCCGACACGCACTATCCGGCGAGGGTGCGATTATTGTTACCCACGTCGCGGGATCGTTTTTGGGCGAGCTGGCGCAACTGGCTGGCCGGCCGGCGCTCGTTGATGCAAAAGCGCAGACCGCGGTCGATGCTCTGGTGATACCACCGGAGCGGCTGCGCGCATTGCTGATCGCGGAAGCCGAACTTGGCGAGCGCATCATGCGCGCGCTGATCCTTCGTCGCGTCGGTTTGCTCGAGGAAGGTTCCGGCGGTCCGGTGATCATCGGGCACTCAGAAAGCGGCGGCGTATTACGGTTGGCTGGCTTTCTCCGCCGCAATGGTCATCCGCATCAAGAACTTGACCCGGAGAAAGACCACGAAGCAAAAGCATTGATCGAACGCTTTCATATCGATGCCAGCCAATTGCCGATCGTCTTGTGTCCTGATGGACGATTGCTGCGCAGCCCCACCGAAACTGAGTTGGCTCGCTGCATCGGGCTTGTCCGGCCCATCGACCCGAACCGGATCTTTGACGTCGTGATCGTCGGTGCTGGTCCGGCCGGTCTCGCCGCTTCCGTCTATGCGGGTTCGGAAGGAATTTCGGTGTTGGCCCTCGACTGCCGGGCATTCGGTGGACAGGCGGGCGCCTCCGCACGCATTGAAAATTACCTGGGATTTCCAACAGGGATTTCCGGAATTGCCTTGATGGGGCGCGCCTTCAATCAGGCGCAGAAATTCGGGGTCGAGATGGCCATCCCCGATGAAGTGGTCGGATTAAATGGTGTGACCGATTCCCACCAAGGGCCGTTTGCCTTGAAGTTGTCCAATGGCGAGCATGCGCTTGCCCGTTCCGTCGTGATTGCCAGCGGGGCACGTTATCGTCGACTGGCTGTTGCCGGAATTGAGCAGTTCGAAGGAGCAAGCGTCCACTATTGGGCATCGCCGCTTGAAGCGAAGTTGTGCGGCGGTCAGGAAGTTGCCTTGGTGGGCGCTGGCACCTCGGCTGGCCAGGCGGCGGTTTATCTTGCAAGTCAGGTCGCAAAGGTGTGGGTCCTGGTTCGCGGGCACAGCCTCGCAGCGAGCATGTCGCGCTACCTCGTGGATCGGATTTCGGGGCTGTCGAACGTGGAAGTCCTGACGCAAGCAACCGTCACCGCTGTTGAAGGTCGCGACGGCATGCTTGAGGGGATTCGCTGGCGGCAGGGCGCTTCAGACCAGGAGGTGCGCCGATCCATTCGACATTTATTCCTGTTTATCGGCGCGGATCCGAATACAGATTGGTTGTCTGGATCGGGCATTGCTTTGGACAAGCGGGGCTTTGTCCTGACTGGCGCCGACCTTGACGGAAACCGGCGGCCCTTCGAAACGAGCCGACGCGGCGTATTTGCGATCGGTGACGTGCGGGCAGGCTCCGTGAAGCGGGTTGCGGCCGCGGTCGGGGAAGGGGCCCAGGTCGTGGCGATGATTCACGCAAACCTTGCGGCCGGCAAACCCGAGCGCTGACGCTGAGCTGAAAAGCGGACATACGATTAACCGCGCGCATAGTCAGCCCTTCGTGCCGCCATGGCGCAGGACATGGGAATTGCATAAAGTTTGTCTGCGGAGGGCGGCATGCGGCGGCGCGGCGGACATCGGCAGCACGTCAAGCGACGCCGTGCGGTCAAGGTCAAGACACGCAAAACAGCTGCCGCAAATACATCCATTGACCACCGTAAAAAACAGCTCTTGTGCGCGCACTGGCGCGCGAGCGTGACGAAGCGCTTGATCAACAGGCGGCAAAAGGCGAGGTGCTCAATGTGATCAGTTAACGCGTCAATACCTACGGCTTTCCGGAGAGAAGCTCCGGGCGGTATTCGAAATGCATGGTATCGAAGTGGTACCAATAACCGCCCCAGATGAAGCCGTGTTTTTCGAAAATTCTCACGATCTGGATCGGCACGCGGTTTCGCCACCTAACCGGAGTTCGGTCGTCAGAAACCCAACGCCAGTAATCTGCAAATCTGATGTTGATGTCGATGGCGGCCCCGTAGGCATGCATCGATCTGGCGCGTGACCCGGCAATCTTGCGGCAGTTGTAGGTACCGGCCGCCGGCACGAGATATTTGACCAGATCGTCCGGCAACTCATCCAGTTCACGGGAAGCTTTCTCGAGCGCGCTGGCAACACCGTTCAGCGTCGTGACCATAACTTTCCCGCCGCCATGACTGGGCAGCCAATCGATCGTGCGCAGGTGCCCGACGACCTCGTTCCTGTTGCAATCGCCGTACATGGCAACAAACAGCGGTTCAAAGCGAACGCGGCCGGGATCGGCGTCGGTTTCCGGCTGTTTTGGTTCGGCGCCGAGTGGATATGGCGAATAGAACATGTCGTCGATGTCGGGACTTTCCAGCAACTCCCGCAACGTCTTGTTGGTCCGACCGTCCGAGATGCGAAATTTCAGTCCGTTCTTCAGAACCAGAAATTCGGTGTCATGGCCGGCAATCTGGTCGGGATAGGAACGCACGAGCCTATCCAGGTGGTCCTTGAGATTACCCGGAGCCGCGCCGTAAGTGTTCTCGCCGCCGATCGCGCCAACGCAAAACGCATTGCTGGCGGCGATCGCGAAAGCAAAAAAGAATCCGCGCGTGCTCATCATGCGGCCGGCACCATCCGATTGATTGGTCACAGCGCGGTCTTCCGGGAGAACGAGGGCCGGGTCAATTCTGAACGGGCGTTTCGGCCTTTACGCGTCAGCTGCCGGCTTCTCCTCGCGGGGAGGAACCAGGGGAACCGAAGCTTGCGGCCGATCGGCTTCGTTCGCAGCCGGAGGAAAGTACTTCAGGATCGTTTGTTCCAGCGTTGTGCAGATATCTTCGGCCATCTCCACATCGGATGGCTCGTCGATTGCAGATGCTGATGCGTCCATCAGGTCCTCCCGTATGCACCACTGGTATCCCCTTTATCGATGAGTCGGTGCACGCGCGTGAAGTAACACTGCACCGCGGAAGTGCAGTGTCAGCGGGTGGTATTCCCATCCCGCCGCGAGTGGGGCGCTGTTTTGGATAGACGCGCCGGCGACAACGAGTTCCGGACGGCGTGGACGCGCGGCCTGCGACAACTTGGTCGCCAAGATTACGAATTTTCAATCGCGGAGAAATGCGGCCGTAAGGTCGATCCACCTATCAAACACGCGATCACTCTGGACCATCAGAGATTCTATTCAAAGTGGAGACGACGATATGAAAGGATTTTCTTCGCGCCGGCTGGTCCTGCTTGCGTCGGCCGCCGGCCTGGCCATTGCCGCGGTTGCCGCGGGGCCTTCAGGCTTTAAGTCGAACCTTCCAGCCTTCACAACGCCCGCTCGCGCGGACAGCGTTCAACCGTCGGCCGGATTTGCTGATGTGGTCGCGAAAGTGAAACCGGCCGTGATTTCGGTCCGCGTCAAGATCGACGAGACCGCGAGAACGACCGGCATGGGTGACAACGACGAGAGCGAAGCGAATCCGGGATCGCCCTTCGAGAAGTTTTTCGACCAGTTCGGTCGCCAGGGCATGCAGCAAGGGATGCCGCAAGGCATGCCACAGGCCAGGCCGCGCGGCCGTCAAGTGACCGGCGAAGGTTCCGGGTTCTTCATTTCGGCGGATGGCTATGCCGTGACGAACAATCACGTCGTCGATGGCGCGAAGACCGTCCAGGTTACGACCGATGAAGGCGCTGTCTACAAGGCGAAAGTTGTCGGTACCGATGCCCGGACCGACCTCGCGCTCATCAAGGTTGAATCCGACAAGAGCTTTCCCTTCGTGAAGTTCGCCGACCGCGAACCGCGTATCGGCGACTGGGTTGTCGCCGTCGGAAATCCGTTCGGTCTTGGTGGCACCGTCACCGCCGGCATCGTGTCGGCGCGCGGCCGCGATATCGGGGCTGGTCCGTACAACGACTACATCCAGATCGATGCGCCGATCAACAAAGGCAATTCGGGCGGGCCGACCTTCAACATGGACGGCAGCGTCATCGGCGTGAATACTGCCATTTTCTCGCCGTCGGGTGGTTCGGTCGGTATCGGATTCGATATCCCCGCCGAAGCCGCAAAGATGGTCGTGGCGCAGCTCAAGGAGCGCGGTTACGTCGATCGAGCCTGGCTCGGCGTGCAAGTCCAGCCGGTGACGGCGGAGATTGCCGACAGCCTCGGCCTCAAGAAGGCGGAAGGTGCGCTTGTTGCCGAGCCGCAGACCGATAGCCCTGCGGCGAAGGCAGGCGTTGCCGCGGGCGACGTGATCACCGCAATCGATGGCGCGGAGATCAAGGACTCGCGTGAGCTCGCCCGTAAGATCGGGATGATGGCGCCCGGTTCGCGCGTGAAGCTGACGCTCACGCACAAAGGCGAAGTCAAAAATATGGATCTGACACTCGCCAAGATGCCGGACCAGAAGCAGGCAAAAGTTCAGGGCGAAAAAGACGCCTCGACGGACAGCCCGCGGCTTGGACTCAACCTTGCTCCAGCGAAAGACGTCGGCGGCGCCGGCTCGGACGGTGTCGCAGTGGTTGGCGTCGACCCCAACGGCCCGGCCAGCGAGCGCGGCATTAAAACCGGCGATGTCATCCTCGACGTCTGCGGCAAGGCCGTCGCCAATGTGGCGGATGTTCGCAAGGCGCTCACCGACGCGCGCAGCGCCGGCAAGAGCTCCATCCTGTTGCGGGTCAAGACAGCGGAAGCCACGCGCTTTGTGGCGATGCCGATCGGAAAGGCCTAAGGACAAGAGCCTGTTCGTCCGCAAGTAGCGTTAGTCGCGGACGTGTTGGACTTGGGGGACGGGAGCCTCGCCCGTCCCCCATTTTCATTTGCATTGTCTGTCGCATTTCAGGGAACGAAGACCAGAAAGAGGAACGTTGCAAAGACAACGAGGTGAACGAGTCCGGAAAGGATGTTGGTTCTTCCGCTTCCGAAGGTCAGAAGACTCAGGAAAAGAGTGAGAGCGAGCAACAGCGTATCGCGCGCGGAAAGGCCGATTTCAATTTGCTTGCCGATAAAGACGTTTGTGACCGCGACGGCGGGAATCGTCAAGCCAATGGTTGCCAGCGACGAGCCAAGCGCGAGATTGAGGCTCTTCTGCAATTCATTGTGCTCGGCCGCGCGAACCGCCGTGATGCTTTCAGGCGCCAGAACAACCATGGCGATGATAATGCCCGCCACGGCCGGCGGGGCACCAAAGTGAGTAAGCCCAGCCTCGAGGATGATGGCGAATTTTTTCGCGGTGAGGATGACCCCGGCTAACGCGACGAGCAGCATGATCACGCTGATCGTCACGAGTCGGGCTGAGGGATAATCATGGCCCGCGTCATTGGCGTCACCGACCTCGGCACGAAAATATTCGGTATGCCGCGATGTCTGGATGAACAGGAAAGCACCATAGAGAATGATGGTTATGAGGCTGATGAAGATGAGTTGCGGATTTGAAAAATACGGCCCGATGGTTGTGACAGTGTAGTTGGGGAGAACGAGCGTGAGGACCGACAGGGCTCCAAGCACGCTGAGATAAACGCCGGCGCCGGACGTTTGATATTCCTGCTCGTGATGCCGCAATCCGCCCCAAACGACGCACAGTCCGATCAAGCCGTTGCACACGATCATGACGACGGCAAACACGGTGTCACGGGCGAGGGCCGGCGAACTGCCGGGCGTCAGCACGATCGATTCTATGAGCGCCACTTCGATGACCGTGACGGCTAGGGTCAGAACCAGCGTCCCATAGGGTTCGCCCACGCGATGCGCAATAACGTCGGCATGATAAACCGCGGCAAACACGGCGCCGAGCATGATGACGATCATCAGCCCGGACACCGCAAGAGAATAAGATGAGGGCGGCTGCGCGCTGGGATCGTAGCCGATGTATGGCGCCGCAAAAACGAATGCGAAAGCCAGAACGGGGAACGCGATTGCCGTTAGGGGAGGACTTGAGGAGTGGGTCATTTCGCGGGCGATATCTGGCGAGCTTTTCATGCCCCTAGTCACCGCAATCCTGCCCCTGAAAGCAAGCCCGCAAAGCCCGCTGTGGGGATAGTGCGGTGGTCCATACACTCCCTTGTTATTTTTGCTTTTTTTGGCATCCTTGGAAAAGGTATAAGTGAGTGAGTGCAGGGCCACATTCGTGCAACTTTTGACGACCTCCGAAGCCGCCGCCTATCTCCGGCTCAAAGAGCGCAAAATCTATGAAATGGTGGCCGAAGGCGCGGTCCCCTGTACAAAAGTCACCGGACGTTGGCTTTTTCCGAAGGCTGAGCTCGATCATTGGCTTGCCGCAAGTGTGCTGCGCCCGGCGGGCGCTGTGCGTCCGGAGCCAGCTCCGATCGTCAGCGGCAGTCACGATCCGCTACTGGAATGGGCGTTGCGCGAAAGCGGTTCAGGTCTTGCGACCTTCGCCGCCGGCAGCGAGGCCGGCTTTGCGCGTTTTGTTGGCGGCGAGACGCTCGCTGCCGCAATCCACCTGCATTCCCTCGAAGACGAGACGAGCGACGCCAACACGGTGGCCATCAGAAATTGCGGCGAGTTGCATGACGCAGTCTTGATTGCTTTCTGTCGGCGTGAACAGGGCTTCCTCGTTCCGCCGGGAAATCCGCTTAAACTTGGTTCAATCGAAGATGTGAACAAGACGCGGGCGCGCATCGCCGTGCGGCCAAAAGGTGCCGGCGCTCAACTGCTGCTGCTCGCCTTGTTGCACCGCGCGAAAATCTCACTCGATCAATTGGTCATCACCGCGCCTTTATGTCCAATCGGTCCTGACATCGCCCAGGCCATTCGCGCCGGGCGGGCCGACACCGGCATCGCGACGCGCAGTGTTGCCATGAACGCGGGTCTCGATTTCGTTCCCATCACCTGGGAGTCGTTTGATCTCGTCATGCGCCAACATGACTACTTCAAGCCATCAATGCAGACCCTTTTCAATTTCCTGCGTTCAGAACAATTTGCAACGCGCGCCAGCGAATTTGGTGGCTACGACCTTGGCATCACCGGCATGGTGCGGTTTGTGAGCTGATGACCGACGCGCAAATCTGGCCGACCGAATTGCGCCTGCACAAGGATCGCAAGACCCTGACCATTACCTACGATAGCGGTGAGCGGTTTGATCTGCCCGCGGAATATTTGCGGGTGAAGAGCCCGAGTGCGGAAGTGCAAGGTCACTCGCCCGACGAACGCAAGACCGTTCCCGGTAAGCGCAATGTCGAGATCATCGAAGTCCTGCCCATCGGCAATTATGCTGTGCGGCTCGTGTTCGATGACATGCACTCGACGGGAATTTTCGACTGGAACTATCTGTTCGATCTCGGCCGCAATCGGAATGCCTATTGGCAGGATTATCTCGACGAACTCGCCGCGAAGAATCTCTCGCGCGATCCGCCGCAGCGAAAATAGGTACGCGCTGATGCTGACGTTGCGCCAAATCGAGGTCATCCGCGCGATCATGGTGACGGGTACTGTCGGTGGTGCGGCGCGGCTGCTCAATGTTTCCTCACCCGGTGTGAGTCGCGTGATGAAGCACGCCGAGACATCTGTCGGGGTCAAGCTGTTCAGCCGCAAGGGAGGACGGTACAGCCCTACACCGCAGGCCAATGCAATTTTCAGCCAGCTCAACGGCGTCTACGACAAGGTCGAAGATCTGCAATTCGTGATTTCACGCATCCAGCGCGGCGCCGAGACCGAGTTGAAGATCGGTTCGGTGCCGAGCATCGCCAACATCATGGTGCCGCGCGCGATCGCCGACTTGCGCAAGGCATTGCCCAACCTGCTGATCGAGGTGGACATCCTGAAGATCGAGGATGCCGCGGACTATCTGCTGCTTGGCAAAGGGGAAGTGGTGGCGCTGAGCTACAAGCTCGATCACACGATGCTAGCCGTCGAACCACTGGCCCGCGGCCGGCTGAAATGCATCGTGCCGGAAGGGCACCCTCTGGCGCGCCGCACGCGTGTGACGACGGATCAAATCGTGAAGTATCCGCTCATCGGCGTCGATCCGAACGATCCTTACGGGCGCATTATGGCCGGTCTCTTCGCCAGCCACGCGTTGCAGTACGAAGTCACGATCCGTGCCCGCTTCGGGTCAACGGTCTGTGCGCTGGTTTCACACGGCCTCGGCATTGCCATCGTCGACGAGTTCACTTTGGCCGCCGACCAGTGGCCGCGCCTGCAGGTCCTCGACATCGCTGAGCCGACCGTGTTTCAGACCTACATCGCGCACCGCAAGGATGTTGCGCTCTCGAGCCACGGAGCACGATTTGTCGCGGCTTTGCGCGGCCAGATGGAGTCCGCGGCACGCGCGCGTCCCGCGCGAAAAAAATAACATCGTGTTAAGTTTCGCGCACGTTTTGGTTATTGACCTTCGGCGAGCGGATTAGCAAGGTCATCATCGGTGGTGCAGGCCCGGGTATGGGGGCGCCGCGCCGCCAGAAGCCCGATGCAACGGGCCGGTCTACCTCAGGAGGGAGCTTCCCATGTTTCGTTCAGCACTGCTTGCGTCGGTGATTGTCGCGGGGGTTGGCGTTGCCAGTCCGGTTTTCGCGCAGTCGACCGTATACATTCCCGCCATTCTCGAACTGTCCGGCGCCGGCGCGGTGTCGGGCACCAATTTCCGCGACGGGATGCTGTTGGCGATCGATGAGATCAACGCCAAGGGCGGAATCCTCGGGCGCAAGATCGACACGCCTTTGCTCGACACCCAGAGCGACGCGGGCATTTCGCGCGCACAGGTGCAGAAGGTCCTCGACAACAAGCCTTTCGTTATTCTCGGCCCTGTCTTCTCGGGCTCCGTGCTCGTCGACATGCTGCTCACGCAGCAAGCCGAAATCCCTGAGATCGTCGGCGGCGAAGCGGCGGCTATTACACAAAAGGGCAACCCTTACGTTTTCCGCACCTCGTTCGGTCAGCAATTCAGCATGCCGAAGATTGCCAACTACATGCGTGACGGCGTCAAGGCGAAGACCGTTGGTGTGCTGTGGGTAAATAACGACTTCGGCAAGGGCGGTCGTGATACCTTCGTCAAGGAAATGAACGCGCGCGACATCAAGGTGGTCGCCGATATCTCGACGGAGTCCGGGCAGGCCGATTTCTCGGCCGACGTGGTGAAGCTCAAGGCCGCCAATGCCGATGCGGTCTTCGTCTACCTCAACGAGGAAGAGAGCGCGCGCTTCCTTCGCGAGGCCAAGAAACAGGGCCTCAACAAGCCGCTGATCGGCGAAACAACGTTGCTCGGTCAGAAAGTGATTGACCTGGCCGGCGAGGCGGCCAACGGCGTAAAGGGACATGTCGGCCTGACAGTCGATGCACCGATCCCAGCCGTGCAGGAATTCGCCGCCAACTTCAAGAAGCGGTTCAACTATGCCTGCGATCACAACGGCATCAAGGGCTATACCGCCGTCTACTTCATCAAGCATGTGACGGAAAAAATCGGCAAGTTCGACAGCAAGGCTTTTGCCGAGGCCGCGCACGGCATCACCATCTCGCCGAAAGATGAGCCCGGCATCCTGATGGAAGCGACCTGGGACAAGAACGGCGATGTCGACCGGATCAGCTTCCTGGGCGAAGTCGTCGAAGGAAAACAGAAGATCGTCGAAACCTTGCCGAAGCTCGGCAAATAATCTTTCACCTTCGCTTCCGCCCGGCGCAAACCGCCGGGCGGAAACCAAAGGCTTGACCAATGGCTTCCTTTATTCAGCTTTTGGTATCCGGCCTCGCGACCGGTGCAATCTATGCCTTGATTGCGGTCGGCTTTACGCTGCTCTGGCAGACCTCGCAGACGATCAACTTTGCCCAGGGCGAGTTCGTCATGCTGCCGGCGTTCTTCGTGCTGGCCGCCATGAATGCGGGCGCGCCGTTCTGGCTGGCGTGTCTCATCGGCATAGCATTGTCGATTGTCATCCTTGGGGTTCTGTTCAAGCTCATCATCGTCGACCCGATGCTGAAATACGGCGTGCTGCCGTTGGTCATTTCGACGATTGCGCTGTCGCTGTTTCTCAAGGAAAGCGCCAAGGACTTCTACAGCTCGCAGGCGCAACCGTTCCCCACGCTGGTGCCGGCGACCGACATCCATATTTTCGATGCGGTCATCTCCACCCAAAGCCTTGCGGTGCTGGCGGTCGCCATCCTGACGGTCGTTGCGCTGAATATCCTGCTCACCAGGACCCGGCTCGGCCGGCAGATGCAGGCGACCGCGCAGAATCCGACCTTGGCGCGCATCCTCGGCATCCCGGTGCAGCGCATGGTGCTCTACACGTTCTTGCTCAACGCGGTGCTGGTCGCGATCGCCTCGATCCTGGTGAGCCCTATTTATCTCGCCAAGTTCACCAACGGTGAAACGCTGGGCATGGCGGCGTTCATTGCGGCGATCATCGGCGGATTCAATCAGGTGCGCGGCGCCATTCTCGGGGGCTTGATTCTGGGCGTGCTCGATAACCTGTCGGCCGCCTATATCTCGTCGCAGTATCGCGGCGCGTTCCCGCTGATCATCCTGATTGCCGTCATTCTGCTTCGCCCGCAGGGCCTGCTTGGACGGGTCGAGGAGCGCACGGTATGACGCGCCTCGGTACCGCGGTTGTCGTTGTCGCCGCGGTAGCGGCGATCGTCGCGCCGTTTTTCCTGAAGCCTTACGGCATTTTTCTGATCTCGACCTGGGCAGTGCTGACCATCGCCGCGATCGGTCTTAATCTCACGCTCGGCTACGCCGGGCAGATCTCGCTGGCGCAGGGTGCTTTCGTCGGAATTGGAGCCTATACGGTCGCCCTTCTGACGCCAGTAGGCGTGCCGTTTGTCCTGGCGTTTCTCGCCGCGGGCCTTTTGTGTTTCGCGGTGGGCTGGGGGCTCGGCTACCCGGCACTGCGGGTGCAGCACCATTACCTCGCCTTCGTCACGCTCGCTTTCACCACGCTCGTCTTCCTGGTGTTGCGCAACGAGCAATGGCTCACGAACGGCATCTACGGCATTACTGGCACGCCGCGGCCGACAATATTGGGCTGGAGCACCAACGCCGCGCGCGATTTCTACTTCTTCTGTCTCGGCATTCTGACGCTTCTGTCGCTCGCAACCTGGTGGATGCTCCGTTCGCCATGGGGTCGCGCCTTCGTTGCCTTGCGGGAAAATCCGCTCCGCGCGCTGTCGCTCGGTCTCGATACGCGCCGCTATACCCTGATGGCCTTTGCCATTGGCTCGAGCCTCGGTGGATTGTCCGGTGCGCTGTATGCGCCGCTCGTGCAATTCATCGAGCCGAACTCGTTCGCGCTCGGGCTGTCGTTCAACCTGCTGCTGATGGTGATTGTCGGCGGCGCCGGCAATTTCTTTGGGCCTTTCATCGGCGCTCTGGTCGCAGTACTGCTGCCGGAATGGTTGCGCATCACGCAAGGCTACTACCTCATACTCTATGCCGCCGCGATCATGGTCATGATGGCCTTCTGTCCCTCGGGGCTGCTCGGACTTGCGGAGCGGGTGATCAAATCCTTGAACGGCCGGCGCGCGGGTGCGACGACAACTGTGCGTGCGGAAGGAGCCGGCTCATGACCGCCGTGCTCGGGGTGTCCAATCTGCGCAAGGCGTTCGGCGGGGTCGTCGCTGTGGATGACGTGTCGTTCGAAGTTCGTCCCGGCGAGATCCTCGGCATCATCGGACCGAACGGATCGGGCAAATCGACGCTGTTCAATTGCGTGCTCGGGCAATTGCAGCCGAGCGCCGGTGAAGTGCGCATCGATGGCCAGGTCACGACGGGCGCGCGCCCGTGCGATCTCAACCGTCTGGGCGTCAGCCGGACGTTCCAGCTGCTGCAGGTCTTTCCGCAGCTTTCAGTGCGCGACAACCTCATCCTCGCCGGGCAGGAACATCAGGGCACGATGGTCTCGCGTCTGTTCGGGCGCACCGATGCCGGGCTTGGTGATGCCGCCGCGCAGATGATCGAGTTCTTCCGCCTGTCACACCTCTCCAAAGAGCAGGCCGGTTCGCTCAGTTACGGTCAGCAGAAGCTGCTCGATGCTGCAATGGCTTTCATGGCTGGTCCGCGGCTTGTCCTGCTCGACGAGCCGGCCGGGGGCGTCAACCTGACCATGCTCGGACACCTGCGCGAGCGGCTTCAGGCTTATCACACCGAACGCAAGGCGACCTTTGTCGTCATCGAGCACCAGATGGAATTCGTCATGGCGCTCTGCACGCGCGTGCTGGTGCTGGCCGAAGGACGCCTCATCGCCGAGGGTGCGCCCGACGAAATCCGCCGCAACCCGATCGTGATCGAAGCATATCTGGGGCACTGAAATGAGTTCCGATTCCCTGCTCGTCCTGGATGGTGTCTTTGCCGGCTACGGCAAGATGACGATTCTCAACGGAACGACCGCGCATATTCGTCGTGCCGCGATCACCACCGTGATCGGTCCGAATGGCGCCGGCAAGTCGACGATGTTCAAGACGATCTTCGGATTGCTTTCGGTGCGCAACGGCACGATTACGGTCGATGGCAGGGCCATCACGAATTTCAGCCCTCGCCAGGTTCTCGACCAGGGTGTCGCCTATATTCCGCAGGGCCGCAATATTTTTCCCGAGCTGAGCGTGCGCCATAATCTTGAGCTCGGCGGCGTTGCCTTGTCCGATCAGGCGAGCCTTCCGGCGCGCCTGGAAAAAATCATGCAGCGCTTCCCGATTCTGAACGAGAAGGCGCGTGCGCAGGCTTCGACTCTGTCCGGCGGGCAGCAAAAAATGCTCGAAGTCGCGCGTGGGCTTCTGCTCGATCCGAAACTGATTCTGATCGACGAGCCCTCGATCGGGCTTTCGCCGCTCATGGTGCAGGAGGTCTTTGCCATCTTGAAATCACTTCGCGACAACGGTGTCACGATTCTGCTGATCGAGCAGAATGCAAAGCAGGCGCTGCAGATCTCCGACTACGGCTTGGTGCTCGAACAAGGCCAGACGCGCATCGAAGATACGGCTCCGAATATTCTTGCCGATCCACGCATAGCCCAGCTGTTTCTCGGCGGTGGTCTGGCCCAGCCGGAGCGCGTAGCATGAGCAGACGCAGGATGTTGCTCGGACTCATCGGCGCGAACATCATGGGTTCGCTGTCGCCGGCGCTCTTCGCCGAAGCGTTCGCCGCCTCCGGTATCGACGGCTTCTATCATCTGATCGACGTCGATCGCCTGCGCGAGCGGCGGCTGCCGCAGCTTCTTGATGCGATCAAGGCCGCCGGGTTCGCCGGGGCCAACATCACGTACCCGTTCAAGCAGGACATCCTGCCGCTTCTCGATGCAGTCGATCCCGAAGCCGCCCAGATCGGCGCCATCAACACGGTTGCAATCGCGCCGGACGGCCGCACCACCGGGTACAATTTCGACCGGCGCGGATGGCGTCGCAGTTTCGAGGAAAGTCTCGGCCGGGACAGCGCGGAAGCCGCAACCGTCGTGCAGATCGGCGCCGGCGGTGCCGGCCACGCGGTCGCGTTTGCCCTGATGGACCTGGGCGTTGCGGTGCTCGTCGTTCACGACCGCGATACAGCACGCGCGAACGCGCTGTGCAGCGATCTTGCCGAGCATTTCGGCGCGTCGCGTTGCCGGATTGCGCGCGATGTCGGGCGCGAGATCGCGGCGGCGGATGGCATCGTCAACGCCACGCAGGTTGGCATGCGCGGCTTTCCCGGCAATCCGGTGCCGGTCTCCGCGATCAAGTCGACGCATTGGGCCGCCGACGTCATCTACACCCCCGTCGATACGGAATTCATCAAGGCCGCATCGGCGAGGGGCGCGCGCGTTCTCAGCGGTGATGGGATGTGCGTACACCAGGCGGTCGAAGCGTTCCGCCTGTTCACCGGGGTGACGCCCGATCTTGCCCGGCTGCACCGTGCCTTCGCCGTCGGCTACGAGGCGCGCGAAGCGGCGCTCCGCGAAGCCGTCTAACCAGAGAGAGACCGGAGGACAAAAATGAAAACATCGATAGCCACGGTTTGTCTCAGCGGCGGTCTGAGCGAAAAGCTGCAGTCGATCGCGGCAGCGGGTTTCCGCGGCGTTGAGATCTTCGAAAGCGACTTGCTGTCCTATAACGGCACGCCGGCCGGCGTTGCCAGGGAGATGTCGGATCTCGGGCTGCGCGCCATCACGTTCCAGCCATTTCGCGATTTTGAAGGCATGCCGGAACCGCAGCGGCAACGGACCTTCGATCGGGCCGAGCGCAAATTCGACCTGATGCAGGAACTGGGCTGTAATTCATTGCTGGTTTGCAGCAACGTATCTCCCGACTCGCTCGGCGGCATTGATCGCAGCGCGGCCGATTTTCATGAACTCGGCGAGCGCGCGGCCAAACGCAAGTTGCGCGTCGGCTTCGAGGCGCTGGCTTGGGGGCGCCATATCAACGACTACCGCGATGCCTGGGAGGTAGTGCGCCGCGCGAACCATCCCGCCATTGGTCTCGTCCTCGACTCCTTTCACACGTTCGCCCGCAAGACCGATCTCACGCCGATGCGCGCCATTCCCGGCGACCGGATCTTTCTCGTTCAGCTTGCCGACGCGCCCTGGCTCGAGATGGATGTGCTGAACTGGAGCCGCCATTTCCGCTGCTTTCCGGGGCAGGGGGATTTGCCGCTGCTCGATTTCATGGGGGCGGTGGCGGCGACCGGCTATCAAGGCGATCTGTCGCTTGAGATCTTCAACGACCAGTTTCGCGCCGGTTCGCCGCGATCGGTCGCCGTCGACGGGCAGCGCTCACTGGTTTACCTGATGGATCAGCTTCGCGTAAAAAGCGGCAAGCCGGTTGCCGACGTTCCACAGATGCCGCCGCGCTCGAAATGCCTTGGCGTCGAGTTTATCGAGTTCGCGGTCGACGACCGTACCGCCCAGGAGCTCGAGCAATTCATCGCCGACTTGGGATTCCGCAACGCTGCGCGCCACAAGGCGAAGGCCGTGTCCCGCTGGACGCAGGGCGCGATCAACCTTGTCATCAACAAGGAAAAGGAAGGCTTCGCGCATTCCCACTACATCACGCACGGGCCATCCGTGTGTGCCATCGGGCTGAAGGTCGAGAGTGCGGCGGCAACGCTCGACCGCGCCGAGAGGCTGCATGACACGCCATTCCGGCAGAAGGTCGGCCCGGGCGAGCTCGAAATTCCGGCGGTCCGCGGCATGGGCGGGAGCCTGCTCTATTTCCTCGATCCGACCAGCAAGCTCGCGAAGGTCTGGGACGTCGAGTTCGAGTCGGTGGTGGCGGGCAAGGGCACCAACGCGGGCCTCACGGTCGTCGATCATATCTCGCAGTCGACGCACTACGAGGACATGCTGTCCTGGCTGCTGTTCTACACGTCGCTCCTCGACGTGCAGAAAACCCCGCAGGTCGACATCAACGATCCCGGCGGTGTGGTGCGCAGCCAAGTTGTCGAGACGGCGGATGGTACGTTGCGCATTGCGCTCAACGCCTCGCAGAGTACGCGCACGCAATCCTCGCGCTTTCTCAACGAATATTTCGGTTCGGGCGTGCAGCACATCGCCTTTGCCACCGACGATATCATGGCGACCGCCGCGCGCCTGCGGGCGAACGGTGTGGAGACCCTTCGCATTCCGGAGAATTACTACGACGATCTCGAGGCCCGCGTCGATCTGGATAGCGACCGGCTGAAAATGCTGAAAGCCAACAACGTCCTTTATGACAAGGACGACAACGGCGAATATTTTCAGCTCTACACCCAAAGCTTCAAGGATCTCTTCTTTCTCGAAATTGTGCAGCGGCGCGGATACAAGGGGTTCGGCGCCATCAACGCGCCCATCCGCCTCAACGCCCAGTCCCGGCTTGCCGGCGAACACGCGGTCTCCAGCCTGTGACGACGCCGTTGCGCATTGCGGTTGTGGGGGCGGGCGCCATCGGACGCGCGCACATCGACCGCATTCTGAAGAGTCGCGACTGCCAGCTGATGGCGATCATCGATCCGGCGCCGGGCGCCTCGGACGTCGCCGCAAAGGCCGACGTTCCACTCGTCGGCTCGCTGGGGGACGTGCTGAAGCAGCATCCTGACGGTATCATTCTTGCGACACCCAACCGGCTCCATGTCGAGCAGGGTCTTGCCTGTATTGCCGCAGGCGTTCCGGCCCTCATCGAGAAGCCGCTGGCCGATACCATCGCGGACGGCGAGCGGCTTTGCGAGGCGGCCGATCGCGCCAACGTCAAGCTGCTGACTGGGCATCATCGCCAGCACAATCCGATCATGACCAGAGCGGTCGAGATCGTGAAAAGCGGCCGGCTCGGGCGGCTGGTCGCTGTCGTCGGCACCGAGATGTTCTGCAAGCCCGACCAGTATTTCGAGGACGGCCCGTGGCGGCGGCAGCTCGGCGGCGGGCCGCTCCTGATCAACATGGTGCACGAAATCGGCAATCTGCGCGCGTTGTGCGGCGAGATCGTTGCCGTGCAGGCCTTTGCCTCATCCGCCACGCGGAATTTTCCGGTCGAGGATACGGTGTCGGTCAGTCTTCGGTTCGCCAACGGCGTACTCGGCAGCTTCATGCTGTCCGACAATGTCGCTGTGCCGCGCAGCTGGGAGCAGACGACCCGGGAGGATCCGGTCTTTGCCGCCTATCCGGACGAAGACTGTTACGTCGTGGCCGGCACCGACGGCTCGCTGGCGATCCCGACCATGCGGCTGAGGTTTTATGGTGATCGCGCGAAACGTTCCTGGCGCGAGCCTTTCGAGGAAGAGACGATCGGGATCGAGCGCGCCGATCCCTTGACGCGTCAGCTCGAGAGTTTCTGCGCGGTCATTCGCGGTGCGGCGGAACCCGTGGTGAGTGCGCGCGATGGGCTGCAGAACGTCCGTGTGCTGGATGCGATCCGGCGGGCGGCGGCCAGCGGACAAACCTGCGCCATTGGCAAGTGAACTTGCCCTCGGCGTGACGTCGATCAGGAAGTTTTGCCCGGCCGTAGGACCACTCTGTCGAGCCACGCCGCGAGCGCATCGAGGACGTCATCGAGCACCTGCGCGTCCTTCCGGCCTGTCCGTGCCGCCACGTGAAACGAGTGATCGGCATCCGCGAACAGCGTCAACGTCGCGCGCTTGCCGAGCTGCCCGCACACCGGCTTTAGCTGATCGAGGGACGCCAGGTTGTCGCGCGTGCCCTGTAGGAAGAGCATCGGGATCTGCACCGCGAACAGATGTTCGGCGCGGTCCTGCGACGGACGACCGGCCGGATGCAGCGGAAATCCGAGGAATGCCAGTCCGTGGACGCCCTGGAGCGGCGCTTTCGCCTGCGCCTGTGACGTCATCCGGCCGCCGAACGACTTGCCGCCAGCGATGAGCGGCATGTCAGGCAACAGGCGTTGCGCCGCGGCCACGGCGGCACGGACTGTTGCTTGCGCGAGCGGCGGCGGGTCGGGCCGCCTGGTGCCGCGGTCCATATATGGAAACTGATAGCGCAATGTCGCAATGCCCTGCGACGCAAGTCCGCGCGCCACATTTTCCATGAAAGGATGTTCCATTCCCGCGCCGGCGCCATGCGCGAGCGCAAAGCAAGCCCGTGCGCCGGGAGGATTTTGCAGCAGGCCTGAAATGCGAATGGCGTCGCTGACGGTGATGCTGACGGGTTTGGCGGCTGGGGATGACATTGACGCGAAATAGTGGGCGCTGTGGGGATTGAAGCTACGGGTTCCCCTGTATGAAAGCCTATAGAAGACGCAATGAAAACAGCGAGGGCTGGTGGCCAGCCTCTATCACGATTAGCCGGCACCAAGATAGCGGCTTCACGTCACGGCTGGCGGCGGATACTCGGCCTCCCTGCCTCATGGGTTACCACGCGCCAGAAACACGGCCCGCGTCAATAATCCTTGATGGAGAATCTGTCGAAGAATGGGGTCTGTTGGTAGGTGTTTGGCCGCGTGTCCGAGTTGTTTGAGGGCGGTGCTTCAGCCCGCGCCTTCTTGGCTGACGCTTCGACCGGCACCTTCTTAGCTGGCGCTTCTGCTCGCGCCGTGCGCGCCTCGGCGGGGATCGGCTGGTGCTCACGCTCTGATTTCGGCTCAGCAGCGAGTACTGCTGGCGAGTTCATGTCGGGTGCGGGCGCCGGTGTATTTGTGAAAGTTTTTTTTGCGTTGTGGTACTGCGGCTCTGGCAGGCCAGTGCGTTGGCTCGTGACTATCGCGGGTGAATTGGTTTTCTCCAGCCTCGCATCTACAACGAATAGCAGTGCGGTTAGAACCATGCCCGCCATTGCAAGAAGCGTGAGAGCTGGCATTGCCGTATTCCTGCGCGTTCCTTCAGCCCTCTTTCAAAAGGCTAAGTCCGGCCATCATGTCGCGTCGAGTTACGGTGCCGTGAGAACCGTTCAAATGATTTTGACGAGCGACCGGTATGCTCGGTATCCCATTATTCAATTGAACGTCGTACCCAAAGCGGACTTTCGGGCGCATGTCGGATTCTGGCCCAAAGTGGACATTGGACCTCAGTCCAACTCGACCCTGAAACTAAAAACCCACACAGTCCACGGTGGAAGCGAACGCTGCGTGAAATCCGCGTCGTCACCTATGCAATCCGGCTGATGAAATTGCAGTGATCGAAACTGCGTGGAGGATGCGAGGCACGATGCTCATCCCCGCGCGGTACAGCGGGAGTGCAGTTATATGCAAACGATGTCGAATGCGAGTTCGAAATGATCAAAGGTGGTCGCTTCAACACGGCCACTTTTGTGGCCTTGATCGGGCTCATGTGGGCGGCCGGCGAAGCGCGTGGCGCACAGTGCGGCAGCACAGCGGCGGGCTTTGCGGCGTGGAAGCAGCAGTTCGCCGCTGAGGCGAGGGGAAGGGGCGTGAGCGCTTCAGCCCTTGCAGCTCTGGGCGCGACGAACTATGCGACCGCCACCATCGCCGCTGACCGCGGCCAAAGAAGTTTCAACCTATCGCTCGATCAGTTTCTCGCCAAACGCGGCGGTACGACCATTGTCGCGCGCGGACGTGGACTCAAGCAGTCCCATGCAGCGCTCTTTGCATCAATCCAGCAGCGCTATGGCGTGCCGCCAGGGCCGCTACTGGCCATTTGGGGTATGGAGACGGCCTTCGGAAGCCAACGCGGCAATCAAAACACTCTGTCGGCCGTGGCTACTCTCGCCTACGATTGTCGTCGGTCGGCGTATTTTACTGACCAACTTAACGCAACGCTGACGTTGATCGATCGCGGCGTACTCTCGGCAAGCACGCGGGGCTCGATGCACGGTGAAATCGGCCAAACACAGTTCTTGCCCAAGAACATCTTGAACTACGGCACTGGAAATCTGGACGTCGCGGCCAATGCATTGACCTCAACAGCAAATTTCCTTAAGGCTCATGGCTGGCGCGCCGGTGCAGGATACCAACCGGGGGAAGCCAATTTCGCGGCCATCCAGGCATGGAATGCGGCTCCGGTTTATCAGCGCGCCATAGCACTTATTGGCCGACAGATTGATGGAGGAGAGGGCAGGTCCGCGGAGCGCTGACTGCGCACTTATGCTTACAACTCAGTAGGCAGCTACGGTTATGCGCCGCGACTTCGCTATTCTCGCAACTATGCTTGCTCTCCGGACGATCGCGCGACGCGTACGTATGCCTACGACACTCGGGGTGTGAGGAGAAATCACCGCAGCACAAGCGTTGATAATACCGGCTTGCAGGACCGCGCAGTCACGCGGCGTGGTTTTGCGTTTGGTGCTGAACCCGACGGTCAGCCCCATAAGTGATCTGCTCGTCTAACGGAGAAGGTCGGGACTTTGAGCGTGCTCGCGGTCGCCAAGGGGGGACGCATTTCGTCGCACCTCATTGTTCGAAATAACGAAAAACTTCAATGTTAGCCACGAATAGGGGGAGAGCATGAGATTGGCAAAATCCGCCCGGTGTTGCCTTGTCGCGATGCTCGGACTTGCCTTTATTGTTGTGCCGATTGCGCCGGCCGCGCCCGAAGAGCCATACAAGACGCAGATCGATGCCCTACGCAAAGCGATGGAGAAATACAAAGACTATAAGGTCGCGGTGCGGGACCTTTACCTGTCGACCGTCGGCTGCGTGCACTACTCCGGCGAAAAAATGGCCGGCTACATGCACTACCCCAAGGGTGCGATGGGTATTCACTTTGTGAATCTGACTATCCAGGGCGCACCTGACCCGATGAAGCCAAACATTTTGATCTACGAACCTGTCGGCAAGGAGTTGCGGCTGGTGGCGGTTGAGTGGCTTGTGCCTTTAACCGAAAAGACTGGCAAACGGCCGTCCCTGTTCGGAAAACCTTTCGATGGTCCGATGGAAGGGCATGAACCGCTCATCCCAAAGCAGTACGTGCACTATGACCTCCATGCCTGGCTATTTAAGGATAATCCACTCGGCATGTTTACGCCCACCAACCCGAATGCTAGCTGCGATGGCTACGACTTCGCCTTGTTGGAGATGCCGACGAAGTTGATGTCGGGACCATAGCCCTATGTCTCCACATATAACCATCCTCATGCTGATGGTCGGTCTCGCAGTCCTGACTTGGAGATGCTTTTGCGGTCGGCGGCAACGCGAAGAGCGGGACTTTCGACTCGTCACCACGATGAATGAATGCGACTACAGTGCCTCAACGCAGACGATCAAATCACGATAAATTGCAGTCGCGGTCTAACGTGACCGAATATATTTCGTAGGCATTGGTCCAACAGCGGGGGCTTCCATGATCTTGGGGATGTCTGCTGGGGCGTTCACCCTTCTGCACGTTGTCATTACTCTGATTGCGATAGGGAGTGGATTGATCGTTGTCGGCGGAATGTTCGCCTCGCATAAGCTTCCCGGCACGACCGCACTATTTCTTTTTACTACTGCACTCACCAGCTTGACAGGGTTTCTTTTTCCAATCCACGGATTCACGCCGGCATTGGGTGTCGGTATCGTGGCTTGTGTAATCCTGGCATTCGCATTGTTCGCTTTATACAAAGAGCGCTTGGTTGGCGCATGGCGTCCGATCTACGTGGTCACCGCAATTGTATCGCTCTACCTAAACGTCTTCGTTCTCGTCGCGCAGAGCTTTATGAAAGTATCTGGTCTCAATGCGTTGGCTCCCACGCAGTCTGAACCGCCGTTCGCAATCACGCAGGGCGTCGTGTTGGTGATCTTCATTATGATTGCGCTCATCGCCGTGGTTCGATTCCGGCCAGTCGCTGCCGTCCGGGCGTAGTCAGTTTTTGAGATGTCTGCTTCTGACCCAAAGCGGACATCGGCGTTGGTCGCCATGCTCACGATTGGACCTCAGTCCAACCGGAAATTGCTTCCTCGGTACCGAAAATTGCCTCGCACTTAAAGCCGCTTGGAGTGGTTAATCGCGCTCAGACATGGAGGAGATCATGTCATTTCGGACCGCTAGGCAAATTCTTGGTGTCTTAGGTACTTGCGCCGGTATCGCCGTTTGCAGCCTGTATGTCACGAAGTCCACGGCACAGAGCGCCAACAATCTCTCTCCGATCTATGGCATCACTATTCCCGACGGATTCCGTGACTGGCGCTTGATTTCCGTCAATCATTTGGCGGGAGCGGGAGGCAAGTTAAAACAGGTGCGCGCTCAATTGGGCAATGACATTGCGATAAAGGCCTTTCGCGAAGGGATACTCCCATTTCCGGACGGCACAATCATCGCCGCACTGCATTGGACTGAAGCCTCGTCGGATGAAAACAACAAAGTCTTGGCTATTGGGTTTCCAGGGGCCGACCTTCAATCTTCGGTCGCCCAGTCCGCAGAGAACGTTCAGTTCATGGTCAAGGACTCGAAGAAGTACGCCGCAACGGGTGGTTGGGGATTTGCCGACTTCAAGAACGGGAAACCCGGCGACGAGGCGCTGCACAACACTTGCTTCCCTTGTCACCAGCCCGCCAAAGGTCGCGACTATGTCTTCACCCGTTACGCGCCCACACCCTGAACGGGTGGGGGAATGGGCCAAGGCGGACGGCGCTCGGTAGGCGTGGTCGATCTTGCGATATTGGACCACTGTCCAACTCGATTGCTCTCGGCTTTTGCCCGCATTGTTGCGCCTGAAATCCCTCGTTTCGGACAGGATTCCGATAGAGGAGACTGATTATGCCTGCAGAATTTTCGCATCGGCGCGACGCCCGTAGTGTCCGCTATTGGCCCAAAGCGGACATCTGCTGGCGCGCTCCCCCTTCAAGGAAGCCTGTTGGAGCAGTACGATACAGCGTCTTGAGCCTCGGGACGCCATGAGGCGGCGAGATTTCCTCAGGGGTCTTGCGATGATGGACCGCAGTTACCCAACCTTCTGTGCGATCTCATTTGCAATGGTCGCGTTGGTCGCCTTCGTGAGCAGGGTCGAATCGCAAGGTGCGCCGCCTCCTTCGGTCACGGTGGCTTCGGTCGTGAGTCGCCAGGTAACTGACACGGCGACATTCATTGGAAGGGTCGTGGCGGTCGATAAAGTGGACATCGTGGCGCGCGTTTCCGGGTTTATCGAGGAACGTAATTTTACCGAAGGCCAGATTGTCAAGAAGGATGATTTACTCTTTCGGATTGAGCGAGAGACTTATAAGGCCGCCGTCGACCAACAAGCCGCCAATCTCGCCAAAGCCAAGGCAACCGAGGTCAACGCCAGCTTGCAGTTGAAACGCAATCAAGAACTGGTCAAATCTCAAGCCTCGACGCAGGCGACCGTCGATCAACTCTTAGCCGCAGAGCAAGGCGCGCAGGCCGACATTTTGCAAGCGCAGGCCTTGCTGGAACAGGCTCGAATAAATCTTGGCTATACTGAAATTCTGTCCCCGATCGATGGAAAAATCGGCATCGCCAGATTTACCGTCGGAAATTTAGTTCAACCTTCCTCCGGACCACTGGCAACAATTGTTAGCCAAGATCCAATCTACGTTACCTTTCAGCCAAGCGAAGCAGATGTAATCGCTTACAAGCGTCGGCTTGCGGAGTCAGGTGGTAAGAACCCGCATTTGACCATTCACATCAAATTGCCGGACGGATCCATCTACCCGCATCCCGGCCTCACCAACCTGCTTGACGTTCAAGTGCAACCCGACACCGATACCGTAACGGTACGGGCGCAGCTGCCAAACCCTGAAGGCTTGCTTATTCCGGGCGGTGTCGTGGGCGTTATCGTCGAACGCGGCGCACCGCAACAATTGCTTGTGGTGCCGCAGTCTGCCGTACTGCTTGACCAAGCTGGCCACTACGTGATGGTCGTCGACGACACCAAGAAAGTTGAGCAACGGCGCATCACGACTGGCAGCGAACAAGGCCGCGACATCGTCGTATCGCAAGGTGTCAAGGAGGGCGAACTGGTCATCGTCGAGGGTGTTCAAAAGGTCCGTCCTGGTCAGGTTGTCTCCACAAGCGTCGCGGTGGGAAACTGAAAATCGAATGTTTTCGAGCATCTTTATTGATCGCCCAAGGTTCGCGATCGTTATTGCAATTGTGATAACCCTCGCTGGTGCAATCGCTATCACCGCCATTCCGATTGCACAGTTTCCAGATATTGTCCCTCCGCAAGTGAGCCTGACCGCGAACTATCCCGGCGCGGATGCTGAAGTGGTCGAAACCACAGTCGCGCAACCAATCGAGGAGCAGGTCAACGGTGTCGACAATGCTCTCTATTACCAGTCGGCCAGCGGCTCTGATGGAAGCTATACGCTGAGTGTCACGTTTGCTCTGGGAACCAATCCCGATATCAACACCGTGAACGTACAAAATTTGGCGAGCCTTGCCATTCCTCAGCTTCCGGCAGAGGTGTCCCGCGCCGGCCTCACTGTGCGAAAAAAATCCGCAGCTCTTCTTCAGGTCATTAATATCTACTCTCCAAAGAACACTTATGACGCCATCTTTCTAAGCAACTACGCAACAATCAATGTCATCGACCCTCTGGCACGGATCAAAGGGGTCGGTCAGGTAACCTTATTCGGACCTCTCGATTATTCGCTACGCATCTGGCTTGACCCTGATCGGCTGACTGAACGAAATCTGACGCCGAACGATATCATTCAGGCGGTGCAGAGCCAGAATGTGCAGGCGGCGCTCGGTCGCATCGGAGCCGCACCCGTCACCAGCGACCAGCAGTTTCAGATCAATATTAAGACAAAAGGCAGATTGGTCCGTCCCGAAGAGTTTGCTGCCATCATACTGCGGTCCAATCCCGACGGTTCGGTCGTGCGGGTCAGTGATGTTGCACGGGTCGAGATTGGCGCCAGAACACAAGATCGTTTCAGCCGCTATAACGGCGCGCCGGCGGCCGCCATCGGGATTTATCAGTCGCCTGGATCGAATGCAGTCGATGTCGCGAAACAAATACGCGACACGATGAATGCGCTATCGGCCCGATTCCCCAACGACTTGGCCTACACCGTATTTTTCGACGCCACGGTTTTCGTTACGGCGACCATAGACGAAGTCATTCGTACACTCGTGATTGCAATTATCTTGGTTGCGATCGTGGTCTTCTTGTTTCTGGGCAAGGTTCGAACGACTCTCATCCCTCTGGTTGCCGTGCCAGTATCTATCGTCGGAACCTTTGCGGTATTGCTGCTCATAGGCTACTCGGCCAACACAGTCTCCTTATTGGCGCTGGTGCTCGCCATCGGCATCGTCGTCGATGATGCAATTGTCGTTGTCGAGAATATCGAACGGGTCATTGAAGAAGAACCGCACCTCACGATCCCTGAAGCTTGCAAGAAGGCGATGGCCGAGATCACCGGCCCAATACTTGCAATCACTTTCGTCCTGCTGTCGGTATTTGTGCCAGTGGCTTTCATTCCTGGCATTAGCGGGCAGCTCTTTCGACAATTCGCCGTTGCCGTTTCGGTGTCGATGCTGATTTCCGCGCTGAACGCGCTGACTCTCAGTCCGGCCCTTTGCGCGGTGTTATTGAAGCGCGGCGACGGCAATCGCGGCTTCATGCGTTACATACTGGATGGCATCGACAGGGCGCGCGATGGGTATGTCGGCGTGGTTCGCCGTTTGGCGGGCGTTGCAATTGTCGCCCTGATCGCTGTGGGCATCGTCGTCGCGGCATCGGTGCTCTTGTTCGGAAAAACACCGCAAAGCTTTTTACCAGATGAGGATCAGGGCGCGATTTTTGCCGCGCTTCGCCTGCCGGAAGGGGCCTCAATCAATCGCACCGAGGCGGTGGTCAAGCAAGTGGAGGATATCGTTAAGCCTATCCCCGGCGTTCAGGGCGTGCTTTCCGTCGTTGGATTGAACTTCATTGACTATGTCGCCGCATCCAACCAAGCGTTTTTTGTCGTCCGGTTAAAGCCTTACGAACAACGCACCGAAGCCGCTCAGAGCGCTGGGGCGATCATCGCCCGCCTGCGACCACAACTCGCTGCAATTGCGGGCGCGATCGCATTTCCTTTTAATCTGCCGCCCATCCTCGGTTTGGGCAACACCGGCGGCTTCCAATATGTTCTTGAAGCCCTCCAAGGGCAGTCCCCAACTGATTTGGCTGCTGTCCTTCGCGGCCTTTTGGTGACAGCCAACGCTCAATCTGAGCTCGCTGGTGTATTCGCGACCTTCAACGCCGACACACCGCAAATTTATCTGGACATCGATCGCGACAAGGCCCAAGTCCTCGGTGTCAAGATCAGCGACATTTTCAATTCATTGCAAGCAACACTGGGCACTTTTTACATCAATGACTTCAATATTTTCGGCCGCACCTGGCAGGTAAACGTGCAAGCTGACACGCCGTTTCGCAATCAAGTCGACGACATCGAGCGAATTTATGTGCGCAATAGCTATGGAGGCATGGTGCCGATTCGCGCGCTCGCTCAAGTGAAGCTCGTGCAGGGGCCGCAGACGATCGTTCGTTACAATGGTTACCGCGGCGCGGTAATTAATGGAGCGCCGAAGCCCGGTTACAGTTCTGGCCAGGCACTTGCCGCGATGGAACGTATCTCCAGCACAACTTTACCGGCCGGGTACAGCTTTGAGTGGACGGGGACAGCATTTCAAGAAAAGGCGGCCAGCGGACGGACCGGGATCGTTCTTGGGCTCGCCATCCTCTTTGCTTATTTGTTTCTTGTTGCTCTCTATGAAAGTTGGAATGTTCCTGTTCCCGCTCTTTTATCAGTGAGCGTCGGCATTTTTGGTGCGCTAGTAGCGATAGCTTTCGCGGGATTAAGTTTCGACGTCTACGCCCAAATTGGCCTTGTCGCATTGATCGCATTAGCTGCCAAAAACGGAATTCTGATCGTTGCATTTGCCGTCGAGCAACGACGGCTCGGCGAAGACATTAATGCTGCTGCTGTTACCGGGGCAAGATTGCGATTTCGTCCGGTGATGATGACAAGTTTTGCGTTCATCTTTGGGCTTTTCCCCCTGGTCATTGCGCGGGGCGCCGGGGCGGCCACACGTCACGCCGTAGGAACACCCGTGTTTGGCGGCATGATCGCCGCATCGGTATTCGGAATTTTTTTGATCCCGCTCTTGTTTATTGTGGCCGAACGCCTGCGTGCACGGGTATCTCGTTCCACCGGCGGTGCGCGGTCCAACAAAGCTTGATGCTGCGTTAGAAAAACCCGCTACTGACCCAAAGCGACACTGTCCTGGGACGCGTGTCCGTCACGCTCGCTGTGACATGGACCAGACGATTAGCTATGAATTCGTGAAACGCTCGGTTGGCGGCGCAATTTCCGTAACCAAATCCCGCAAGAGCTTCTTATTGGAGAGCGGCGCCAATGTCATCTTGCGTGGCTGCAGTCGGGCAGTGCACGCATAGACTGTTTCACCGTCAAGCTCGATCATACACTCCTTGCAGGCATTTGCATTTATACATGAGAAGCGGATTGCCAGGGTCGGATCGCAATTGACGCGGATCCAGCGCAGACCGTCGAGCACTGACTGGCCCGCCTCAAAAGGCACCTCGTAGGTTTCCCACCGGCCGGCATTCGCGTCGAGGCCGCGCCAGATCTTGAGTGTAGCGTGTTCGCTCACGACGCTGCCACCGCGGTATCACGGGGGCCGCCGGACAACTCGATGCTGGCGTTCTGCAACGCGACGGTCTGGTTGAGCGCCCAGTCCGGCGATAAGTGCGGATGATCCTCACGTTGATGCGCCCCGCGAGTTTCAGTGCGTGCAAGGGCAGCCTCGGCGACTACGCGCGATACGAGCAACATGTTGCGTAGATCGAACCAGTCGATACGTCGCATGTCGAAGCGATTGCCATCGCCGGGCGGAGTATGGCCAATCTCATCGGTCAGGCGATCAATTTTGTCGATGGCGGCAGCAATCTTTGGTCCGCTTCGTAGCGCACCGACATTATCCTGCATGGTTTTCTGGAGAGTCAGTTGAATCTCGGCGGTATTGAAGTTGCTGCTTGGTGCATTGGCGGCGATCAACGCGATCGCCTTGTGCGCGTTTTCAGCGTGATCGGGTGACGCCCTCAAGCGCTTGACGTAGTCGGCGGCGCTGCGGCCAGCGCGGCGCCCAAACACCAGTGCCTCCGTAATAGCGTTGCCGGAAAGTCGGTTAGCGCCGTTGGCGCCACCGACCGCTTCGCCGGCTGCGAATAGACCGGGCAGGTCGGTTTGCATCTTCGCGTCCGATACAATGCCACCCATGTGATAGTGCGCGATAGGTGCTACCTCGATCGGCATTTTGGTAAGATCGATGCCATTGGTGGCGAGACGATCGATCACCGGCCCAAATGCTTCGCGCAACGCGCGTTCCGGGCAGTGTTGAAAACTGAGATACACTCCGCCGTGCGGCGAGCCGCGGCCAGCTTCCACCTCCTTGAGAATCGCGTAACTTCCAACATCTCGCGTTATGACGTATTTGCCGTCCTCGGCGACGCCATAGTGTTGTGTGAATTCCTCCATGCGATTGTTTAGGAGACGCCCGCCAAGCTTGTAGCGGAATGGATCCCACATGATTGGATCCATCCCGATTAGTCGCGGTGCCAGATGGCCGATTGGAAAAAACTGAACGAATTCCATGTCAACGAGGCAAGCACCAGCGCGCAAAGCCAAGGCATAGCCGTCGCCCCCCATATTCGCTGATGCGCTATTGCGTCGAAAAAGCCGCGTGAGACCACCGGTAGCCAAGATGGTTGCTTTTGCTAACACGATCACTGGCGCGCCGGACCCAAGATGAAGTGCCGCGGCGCCGACTACGTCACCTTTGTTATGCAGAAGATCGACGACGCAAAGATCACCGGTTTTGCGAATTCCGTTGCTTTTGTTCACAATCGTACGCAGCGTCTTCGATACCGCTGGACCGGTGTTAAGAAAGTCTACGTAAACGCAGCGTGGACGATCATGGCCAGGAGCCATGGCTTGCGTGATGCGGCCATCTTTGCGCGCCCAACCTACACCCCAACCGTCCATGGTGCGGATGCAATCGGGCCCTTCCTCACACAATAACTGCGCAAGCGGCTCGTTGCATAATCCACGCCCCGCGGTGAGTGTGTCAGAGTAGTGATAACTCCAATGGTCGACAGTTTCGGAGCCGAGTGCGACCGCCACAGTCATCTGCGCCATCACTGTAGCGCCACCGCGACCGATTAAGCTGCGGTCGGCGAGAAGCACCTGACAACCTTTGCTCGCCGCCTCAATAGCCGCGTACATGCCCGCAGCGCCGGATCCGATCACCAGAACGTCGGTTTCGGCTCGCAATGGCTCTTGGGTCATGAAGATCTCGCGGTCCTCGACGTCGGTCTGCAGATTCAAGCATGATCAATGTGGTTCCGAAAGCTACTCGTTCCTGCGTTACAAACTCCCGTTTCCCTTGTTGGATTCATTTTCCCGTGAATGTGGGAGCCCTTTTATCGTGGAACGCTTCGACACCCTCTCGGAAATCGTCTGACTGTCGCAACCGGCTATAGCAATGCCCTTCCATCTCGATCGCGATCGCAAGTGTTGAATCTTCAGTGTCGTTGAGTAGCTTCTTTGCAGTGCGTTGGGCAAGAGGCGAGAATGTCCTGAGCTCCTCGACAAGCGCATCCGTTGCAGCCTCAAGCTTGTTGTCGGGAACGCATTCGGTTGCAATACCCCAATCGAGTGCCTGCCGGCCGGGGATCCGCCGTGATCGCATTACGATGTCTTTGGTTCGCGTGATACCGATGATCTTCTGCAAGCGCGCCGAACCACCAGAGCCGGGAATTTGGCCAAGCTTCTGCTCGGGCAAGGCATAGTGGCAGGTTTCTGAAGCGATGCGAAAATCGCAGGCGAGCGAAATCTCGAAGCCGACGCCGAAGCAGTATCCCCGGTTGGCCGCGATTACAGGTTTGCTGCATCGTGACGGCGCTGCGACGTTCCATGCAAGTTTGGAGACGTGTTCTGGCGTAGCTTCCAAGAAACCTTTGATATTCCCACCACTAGAGAAATGTTCCCCTATCGCCCGCAGCACGATTACGCGCGCTCGGTCATCTTCATCGAGCGTCTCGAACACGAGCCGCAGCTGCTCGCGCTGCGGCATCTCGATCACATTGAGCGGTGGGCGATCGAGAACAATATCGGCGCGCTCTTTCTCGGCGTTCAATTCGACGCGGAAGCCATTGAGCTTTGCCAGGCGCGGGTCGGCAAATGTCATCGTGGTCATGCTGAGGTTCCGTTCTTGTGCGAACTGACGGCCGTCTTTTCGATCTCGTATTCACCCGCCACCAGCTTGCGACGCAGGAGCTTGCCAATGGGGGACTTCGGGATGTCATTTACGAAGGTGTATCGACGCGGCCGCTTGAAAGGGGCCAGGCCCGATGTGCGGCAAAATTGATCGAGTTCTGCGTCGTTGACAGGCGCGCGACGTTTGATGAACGCAGTTACAATCTTGCCCCAGCGCTCGTCGGCAAGCCCGACCACCGCTACTTCCGACACAGCAGGATGCAGCGACAGGCAGTTTTCAATCTCGACCGGCGAAATGTTTTCGCCACCAGTGATGATCATGTCGTCGACGCGTCCGGTGACAAATAAATCGTCGTCGGCGTCGAAAAAACCGGTGTCGCCAGTTAAATACCAGCCGTCGCGCAGTGCCTTAGCGTCGGACTCCGGCCTCCGCCAGTAACCTTCGAAGGATTCATCGCCCGCAAGACATGCGATGATCTCGCCCTCTTCACCCGGGGAAGCGAGCTGGTTTGGCGATGCGCCGAGCTTCATCACGCGGACGCGCTGGTGGATCCCTGCCTTGCCGGCGGAGCCCGGCTTTGCCGGTGCGTTCTGATCGATTGTGAAGGTGTAGATTTCCGATGAACCGTAGTGATTGACAAACAGCTCCGGTTTGAACCTCGCCTTCAGTTCCTTGAGCAAACCGTCGGTCATCGGGGCGCCCGCAAAGCCAAGTTTCCTAACGGAACGCACGTCGGTTTTCGCGAATGCCGCGTGATGGACGAGGTCGTGATAGAGTGTTGGTACGAGATAAAGATTGGTGATCTTCTCAGCGGCGATCAGCTCGAGGGCGCGGGCGACGTCGAAGCGTGGTAGGCAAATAAATGCGCCGTTAATTAGGGACATTGCGAGCAACGAGCGCACGCCCATAGTATGATAAAGCGGCATCACTCCGAGCGTACGTTCGCCATTGCCGTACATGTTCTGCGCGACGTGCGCCACCGCGGCGGCGCGTTCGACACTCTGACGCCGCGGTACGCCCTTCGGCCGCGCGGTGGTGCCCGATGTGTAGAGCATTACCGACCACGCATCTGGTCCCACGCGCGGCGTCACATCGGACGCCTTGCGTTCGGACAGCGTGCTCCATCCCGTCTCACCGGATTTCGCTCGGCCCAGCGCGATGCGCAGGCGCGATTGTGCCGCGTTCGATCGTGCAATCGCGTCGGCTATCACATCGTCATAGACAACGGCCCTCGCTTCTGCGTTCTCGATTAAAAAATCGAGTTCGTCGGCGGTTGCTCGCCAGTTCACCGGCGTAATGATGATGCCTGCGAACTGGCAGGCCCAATGAATAGTCGCGACTTCCGAACGGTTTTGCGAGGCCGTGAGCAGGTGATCGCCGGGCTTCAGCCCAAGCTCATCGAGCGCCGCGACGACGCTTGAAATTTGACGATACCATTGCGCATAGTTCAGCCGAGTCGCGCCGTCGACGATCGCGAGGGCTTTGGGGTCACGCTCCACGCTAGCGATGAAACTCGTACCAAGATCAAGCATTCGTAGGCGCCTGACGGAGCTTTTCGGCTGCATCGAGCGCCGCCGCCAGTATTGGAGTGTAACCAGTGCAGCGGCACAAATGGCCGCCGAGGTATTTGCGGAGGTCCGCCTCGTTGGGATCGGGATGGTGCCGCAGATAATAATCCAGCGACATTAAGATGCCCGCGGTGCAAAAGCCGCATTGCAGTGCATGATGGCGGCGGAAGGCGTCCTGCAAAACCGACAACCGCCCTGGCGCGGGCGCAAGGCCTTCGACAGTGCGGATTTTCGCGCCATTTGCCTGCACTGCAAGCGTGAGACAGGCACGTGCCGGCACGCCGTCAATCTGTACGGTGCAAGCGCCGCAGACGCCGTGCTCGCAGCCGACGTGCGTTCCGGTCATGCCGAGGTCGTGGCGCAGGAAGTCGGTGAGCAGCATACGCGGTTCGGCGTCGGCCTCGACGCCGCGTCCATTGAGTTCGAAGTGGACACGATAGCGCGCATCGGCGGTTAGGCGCGGCATCGGCGGGCCTCCGTAATGGTGGCTCTGCCGAGCCGGCGCACTAGCGCGCGGCGATAGTCGGCCGTGGCATGCAAATCGTCGCGCGCATCGAGATCGCAGGCAAGACGATCAAGCGCATCGTCAAGTGCATCCCCGTCGATGTCAGGAAAATCGCGTGCGACGGGATAATCGGAGACGCCGCCGATCGCGAGCCGCACGCCATCATGGCGCGCGATTGCAGCGCAGGCAACGATGGCGAAATCCCCGTGGCGTCGGGCAAACTCGTGGAACGCGTAGCCATGGCCCGCGACGCGGCATGGGAATTCAGCCGCTTCAATCATTTCGTCGTCTTGGCGCGCCGTTGACATTAGGCCAGTGAAGAACTCTTCCGCCGCAACGCGTCGCCGAGTTCCTTGCGAAGACAGTTCGACGGTGCCTTTGAGCGCGAGGAGTGTTAGTGGGATTTCGGCGCTGGGATCTGCGTGGGCGACCGAGCCGCAAACTGTGCCGCGGCTGCGAGTCTGCGCGTGACCGACCCAGGGCAGGGCGGCGGCGAGGAGCGGCTGACGCTCGGCCAACTCGGGCCAGGCTAGTAGCACAGCCTGTCGCACGCCGGCTCCGACGCGGATAGCGTCGTCCTCGATCTCGATCTTCGTCAACTCAGGCAGGTGCATGATATCAATCAACAGGGTTGGGCGCGCCATCCGCATAGAAAGCATCGGCACAAGACTTTGCCCGCCGGCAATGATCCGTGCGTCGTCACCGCCGCTGGTGAGTCCGGCATGCGCTTCGGCGAGCGTGCCGGCACGTATGTAATCGAAGCGTACGGGCTTCATACCGGCCTCCGCGCCGATTTTTCGGCGCCATGAATATGCGCGGCGAGTTTCGCTGGCGTCATCGGGAGATCAACTGATGCAAGACCGAGTGCATCAGCGACCGCATTGGCGAGGCACACCGGCGTGCTCATGCAGTTGCCTTCGCCGACGCCCTTGGCGCCGAGCGGCGTATAGGGCGAGGGCGTCTCGATATGCAGGATGAGCGGCGTCGGCACTTCCGTGGTCGTCGGCAGCAGGTAGTCCGCGAACGTACCGCTCAGGAAGGCGCCGTCCGGCGAGTAGGCATACTCCTCGTAAAGCGCAGCGCCGAGCGCTTGCGCGAAACCGCCGGTGATCTGGCCAGCGACCATGCCCGGATGCAGCACGCGGCCGCAATCATGCATGGTTACGTATTTGTCGATGCGCACGGCGCCGGTCACCCGGTCGATTTCGACGCCACAGAAATCGAAAATGAAACCGTGACAGAGCGATGAATTAATCTCGTCCTTCTCGGTCGGCGGCGTCAGCTCGGGCGGAGACCAGAACACGGTTTCGCGCAGCGCCTGATTTTCCTCCGCGACGAGGCCAGGCGACCAGTGGCTGGCGGCGGCAAGCCGTGAAAATGGAATGGCGTTATCTGGATTGCCGCGCGCGCGTGCCCGCCCGCCCGTGAATTCAATGTCTTGCGCCGCAACGTTGAGCTGAGACGCGGCCGTACGTGCAAGCTTCGCCTTCATCTTTTCGGCCGCAAGATGGGCAGCGCCACCAACCGCGGCGGCGAAGCGGCTGGAGTAGTTGCCGGACGCGATCGACCAGGCATCTTTTGCGGTGTCGAAATCGGCGACAACGCGGATGTCGGATGGCTTGAGCCCGAGTGCGTCGGCGACAATCTGGGCCAGCACGGTGCGATGGCCTTGCCCCTGCGGCACCGACGCCGCGTGCACCGAGACGCCGCCGAGAGGATCGAGCGAAACGGTCGCGGTTGCCTGCGCGCCGTTCTTCGGGCCCGTCTTGCGGCGTTCTTCCGGCGTGAGCACGGTGGTGATGTAGCCCATGTTGGAGACGCTGGGCTCGACCGCGGCGGTCAGGCCAATGCCATAGATGCGGCCTTGTGCCCGCGCCGATTGCTGCCGCTCACGGAGCTCCGCAAAACCGCCTTGCGACAACGCGGTTTCCACAGCTTTCGCATAGTCGCCGGAATCGAGAGTAGCGCCGGTCGCCGTTCGATACGGAAACGCATTGGACGGCACCAGATTTTTGCGGATTACATCGATCGGATCGAGCTTGAGCTCGACCGCGACACGCTGCATCAGCCGCTCGAGCGCGTAGTACATCTGCGGCCCGCCGAAACCGCGGTTGAGCCCAGTCGGCGTCTTGTTAGTGAGCACGACGCGGTTGCGCACCGAAACATGGCGGATGTCGTAGGCGCCGGTAAGGTTTCCATGCATGCGGTAGAGCGTTGCCGGCTCGGGCGCACGAATATGCGCGCCGACGTCCTCAAGTTGGTCCCATGCGAGCGCCCGTACGCGACCATCACCATCAACCGCGGCCTCGAGCGTGGTGCAGCGATTGGTGGCCGATACCGACGCTGCGAGATGTTCGAGCCGATCCTCGATCCATTTTACGGGACGGCCGGCAATCCGGGCGGCGACACCCATCAGCACGATGTATGGAAATATGCCTTGCTTGACGCCGAAGCTGCCGCCGGAGTCGGGCGGCGTACGCAGACGCAGTCGGTTGCCCGGCACTTTTAGCGCGCGCGCCATTACGGCATGCAGGCTGAACGGTCCCATGAAATTGGCGAGGACGTCGTAGGTGTCTTCACTCGCATCGTATTCGGCGACAAGGCCGTAGGTTTCGATCGGCGTGCAGGAGTTGCGCGGATAGCGAATCGTCACCGATACGCGATGCGCAGCTCGCGCGAAGGCATGCTCAGGGTCGCCGTAACGGAACGAGCGTTCGCTCGCGATGTTCGAGCCGAGGCCCTCGTGCAGCGCCGGGTGCTTCGAATCGAGCGCAGCGAGAGGATCGACGATGGCGGGCAGCGGCTCGTAGCCGACATTGACGAGTTCCAGCGCATCTTCGGCGAGATAGCGACTGGCAGCCAGCACGACCGCCACCGGCTCGCCGACATAACGCACGCGGTCGACCGCAATCGGCCAGCATTCGATCGGCGCCCTGACGCCGGCGACGAGGCTGGCCGATACTGCCCTGACATCGGCTCCGGTGATGACGGCGGCAACCCCCTGTGCCTTGCGTGCCGCCGCAGCGTCAATAGTGCGGATTTTCGCATGCGCGTGAGATGACCGCAGGATCGCGGCGTGCAGCGTACCGGAACGTATACCGAGGTCGTCGATGAAACGGCCGCGTCCGGTGAGCAACGCGCCGTCTTCGACGCGTTCAATCGACTGCCCGCACCAGCGTGTCGCTACTCTGGTCATGCGCGAACACTTCCTGACCGCAATTCCGCGCAAATCGTCGACGTCCGCAATCGGGGGCCTTGCGCGCGGAAGAGAGTGAAAACGGCGCCCGCAAGCGAGGCGCCGTTTTGCACGTGTTACCGCATCGGCTCACTTGGCAATGTTGACGTACTTTCCGTTTACCACCTTGAGGATCGCGGTGATGCCGGTGCCGTCACGCACCTCATCCATCGTGATCGGTCCTGCAACGCCCGGGAAATCCTTGAGCGTACCGAGGCATTCACGGATCTTGTCGCGGTCACTTTCGAGATCCTCCGGCTTGTTGGTGATGCCTGCCTTCTCGAAGCAATATTTGAACGAGTAGACGATATCGTATGAGCGCGGGCCACTATAAGGCGGCAGCTGGCCGTTGAGCTTCGGCTTGATCTTCTTCACGTAGGCCTGAACCTCCGGGCGCGGATCGTCGAGCCAGGCGGCGGTCGACATGTAGGTGCCTTCCGCGGCCTTGCCGGCGATCTCGATGTAGCCCGGCGCGCCGGCGCAGGCGCCACCGATGATCGGAACCGTCAAGCCTTGCTTCGCCATCTCTTTGGCGATTGCCGCGGCGTTCTGATAGCAGGCGCCGAGCGCGATACCTTCGGCCCCCAGCGAGTTCGCTTTTGTCACCTGTGCCGAATAATCGGTGTCCTTGGTGCGGTAGGTAAGGCTGTCGATGATTTCGACGCCGTGGTCCTTCAGGAGTTTCGGCAGCACGACAGCGCCTTCGCCCTTGGAGACCGCATCTTCGGCGTCATAAATAATGACGACCTTCTTGATTTTGTAATCCTTGAGCCAGGCATCGACGACCGGCTTGAGCTGCTTGTCGCTGGTGAGCGTGTTGCGGAACGCCCATTTGCTCATCGCTGACAGACCCGGTTTTGCCGAGCAATAGGAGTCAACCGCTGTCTTGAAGCGCGAATCCAGTTGCGGCGCGATGGTCTCAAACGGGCCGCTGAAGCAGGGCCCTACGACGGCGAGGACTTTGTCACGATCGACGAGGCGGTTCATCGCATTGAGCGCCTCGGATTCCAATGTCTGGTCGTCGTAACAGATCATTTCGATCGGCAGGCCGCCGATGCCGCCTTTGGCGTTGATCTCTTCAACGGCAAGATCGATCGAGGGCTTTGCGCCCTGACCCCACTCGGCCCCCTTGCCGGTCAGCGGCACGAGGCAGCCGATCTTCACATTGCGGCCAGCAAGCTTGGCATTCGCACGATGCACGGGCGGCACCGCGAGCATTATCGCCGCGGCGGCCAATGAAGTTAACAATATTACACGACGTTTCATCGCATTACCCTCCCGAATTCGCTTGATCGAATTCCCTTTCTCGGCCGATCGCACATCGCCCACGAATTCTTGTTTCGGAATATCTTATCCTGGCTGCCGGTAAATGATACTCGCGTGGCGATGCATAATTCATGCGGCGTTCTGCCCCAAATACGTGCGCTGAACCTCCGGCATGTTCAAAAGCTCCTGGCCGGTGCCGCTCAGTGCGATGCGCCCGCGTTCCATGACGTAGCCGTGGTCGGCGATCTGGAGGGCCTTACGCGCGTTCTGCTCGACCAGAAGGATGGTTTTGCCTTCGGCCTTGAGCTCTCGCAGCACCTGGAAAATCAGCGTGATGAACTTTGGCGCGAGCCCAAGCGAGGGCTCATCAAGCAATAGCAGACGCGGACGTGCTACCAGTGCACGGCCAATCGCCAGCATCTGCTGCTCGCCGCCGCTCAGCGTTGCCGCGATCTGGTCGCGGCGTTCCGAAAGTACAGGGAAACGCGTAAATTCGGCGTCGATGTCGCGATCGATATCCTTGTCGTTGCGCACGTAAGCGCCCATGCGAAGGTTGTCGATCACCGTCATGCGCTTGAGGATGGCGCGGCCTTCCCGCACGTGACTCACACCGCGGCCAGTAATCTTGTGCGCCGCCATTCGGGCGATGTTCTGGCCTTCAAATTCGATCTTCCCGGCGGTTGGGCGGATCAACCCGGAAATGGTCTTCAATAACGTAGTCTTGCCAGCGCCATTTGCGCCGATCAACGTCACGATCTGGCCCTGCTCGACGGCAATACTTACATCGCGCAAGACCTCGATCTTGCCGTAACCCGCGCGCAGGCCATGCACGGAAAGCATCGTCATAACTTCGCGTCCTCGCCGAGGTAGGCTTCGATCACTTTCGGGTCTTTCTGGATGTCCTGCGGCACGCCCTCGGCGATCTTGTTCCCGAAGTTGAGTACGGTGACGCGGTCGGAAATGCCCATGACGAGTCGCATGTCGTGCTCGACCAGAATGATGGTCATGCCGCGGTCTCGGATACGTGTGATGACCTCGTCGAGCTCTTCGGTCTCGTGCGGGTTCATGCCGGCGGCCGGCTCGTCGAGCAGCAGCAGTCGCGGGCTTGTCGCGAGGGCACGCGCGAGCTCAAGCCGGCGCTGGTCGCCGTAAGAGAGGTCCGACGATTTAGCCGCGCGCTTGTCGGCTAGCCCAATGAATTCGAGTAGCTCCATCGCGTTCGCGCGCATCTTGCGCTCTTCCTGCGCCTCGCCAAAGGGCCACTGCAGTACGACGTCCATCAGCGCGCCGGTGACCGACGGATAGAAACGGCAATGCTCGCCGACCATGATCGTTTCCAGCACGGTGAGATGCGGGAACAGGCGGATATTTTGGAATGTGCGCGCAATTCCTTTGATCGTGCGTTTGGACGGCCGCGCATCGTCGACAGGCTGGCCTTCGAACATGACGCGCCCGGAATCGGCGAACAGCACGCCAGTAATGAGATTGAAGAACGTTGTCTTGCCCGCACCGTTAGGGCCGATCAGCGCATGGATGTCGCCGGTCATCACGTCTATGCTCACCTCATTGAGCACATTGAAGCCGCCAAATCGCTTGGTCAGGCCGTCGATCGAAAGGCAAATAGGGCGGGGGTCAGACACGGTCGTTTCTCCAGCGCGCAAACGAAGCCCACCGCATAGAGTCGCGGGTCAGCAGACCGTCGGGCCGTACGATCATCATCACCATGAGGATCATGCCGTAAGCGATCAGTCGTTTCGCATTCTCGAAGTCGAGGAATCCGCGCAGGAAGTCGTAGACGCGATTCATGGGAAATGAGTCGGTCCATTCCACCGGCACCAGCTCCAACCAGTCGCGCAGTGTACGCAGGAATTCCGGCAGCAGCGTAAGCACGAATGCGCCGAGCGCAGGTCCCCAGAATGTGCTGCCACCGCCAACGACGACGTAGATCAGGATCTCCACCGCCAGCATAATATTAAACGTCGTGGAATCGACGTAGGTTGTATGGTGCGCATAAAGCGCGCCGGCAAGCCCTGCGATCACCGCCCCGATACCGAACGCCAGCAGTTTGGTGCGCACGACATCGATGCCCATCACTTCGGCAGCGGTCTCGTCCTGGTCAATCGAATCCATCGCGCGCCCGAGGCTGGAGCGCTCGAGGCGTGCAAAAAAGATCATCAGCAGCGCGATCAGCCCGGCACACCATTCCAACGTGCGCGGATTGAACGGGATATTACGGAAGCCCTGCGCGCCGCCGGTGTAATCCCAGCTGAGGATGATGACCTGAACGATTTCGGAAAAGCCGAGCGTGAGCAGCAGCAGATAGACGCCTTTGATGCGCAGTGCGGGAAATCCGACCACGACGCCGATGATACCTGCAACCAGCCCGCCGAACGGCAGCGCGACTGCGAAAGGTAAGCCCATCTTCTGCGTCAGGATCGCAGAAGCGTAGGCGCCGATAGCCATGAAACCAGCTTGCCCGAGCGACACCTGCCCGGTCTTGAACGGCGCAAAGAAGCTGTACGCGGCAATGATATGAATGGCAGCGAAGATCAGGACGGATTGCGTGTAATTGTCGATGAAACCGGTGAACATGGCTATTCTTGTTCGGCCGTGCGCGTGCCGAACAATCCGGTCGGCCGATAGAGCAGGATGAGGATCAGGATTAGGAATGAGAAGAAATCGCGCTCGGTGGTACCGATATAGGCCGCCGATAAAATCTCGATCATGCCGAGCAGCAGACCGGCGACCATCGCGCCTGGCACGTTGCCGAGACCTCCGAGCAGCATGACAATCAGGCCTTTCACCGCGGCGCCGAGGCCCATGAACGGGGACACGCTGCTGTTTTTCAACCCGTCGAGCACGCCCGCGACGCCGGCGATGCCGGAGCCGATAACGAACGTAATCAGCACCACACGGTTGACGTTGACGCCGAGCAGCGCGGCGGTTTCGTGATTCTCCGCGACCGCACGCATTGCGCGTCCGAGCTTGGTACGCTCGATGAACAGCCAGAGTGCGACCATCAACGCAATAGCGATGCCCAGAATGAAGATCTGCACCGAGCTGATGGTGATCGGCCCAATGTGATAGAGCGTCTGATGGATCGTCTCGGGAAAGGCAAACTGCCGACCGCCGAAAACATAGATGGCAAAATTTTGCAGAACGATGGTGAGGCCGATGGTGCTGATCAGCGGCGCCAGCGGACGGTCCTTTGGCACCGGACGCACCGCGACAAAGAAGGCCATTGCGCCAAGGACCGCGCAGGCAATCAATGCGCCGAGCAGCGCAATATAAATGTTTGTGCCGGCGTATATGACGAGGAACAGACCGACGAATGCCCCAACCATGAACACTTCGCCGTGCGCGAAATAGAGCAGATTGAGCACGCCGAAAATCAGCGTGTAGCCGATCGCTACCAGCGAGTAGGAGGCGCCAAGCATGAGACCGTTGACGAGTTGCTGGTAGAACATGTCGGTCCTTCAGGCCGGGTTGGCGGTTTGGTCGGCCCGAGGCGGTGCGGCAAAGCTTCCGGATGTTTGCGTGACCCGCATGGTCAATGTGCCGCTCCCGCAAAATCTTGCGCGACGCGCGATGCGGCGACGCGTGCCTTGCGCGTTGTCGCCGGTGTGTTGCGGCTGCGGCCGACAAACCGCGGGACGCCGGCGGTTACCACCGCGCCGATCGCAGCAATGTCGCCGTTCTTGATGGCAGCCAGCGCGGTTTTCTGCGTGCCGCCGTCGGGAGCGTCGATAAGGACAATGTCGGCCGCCTTACCAGGCGAAAGCAGTCCGCTGTTCAAACCGTAGACACGTGCGTTGCTGCCGGTCGCAGCGCAGATGAAACGCTCCGGCGGCATGTCGGTCAGGCTCGAAAGGTGCGCAATTGTATAGAGCATGCCGAGCGGCATGATGCCGCTACCGGTCGGCGTATCGGTCGCAATGATAAAGCGTTCGAAAGCCCCGTTCTCCTCGGCCTGTCTGGCGCACAGGAGCGTCGTGCGCAGGTTGCCGGCGGTGCAGACCTGAAGAGCGATCTTCGATTCCTTGATCACACGCTCGAAGTCGGCGTCCGGCATCGCGGTTGGGCCACCGTTGATGTGAAACGACACGTGCGGATGCATTTTCAGAAGGTGATCGCCGGTGATCGCGCCGGAGCCGGGAATGGACGAGCCACCGGTGTGGCAGGTGGTGATCAGGCCTGCGGCCTTCGCCTCGGCTACGAGGGGCACGTAATCGTATGCGGTCTTGACCGCGCCGAACCCCGCCTTCGCCAGCTTCACGCCCTTTTGCGCGAGCTCGCGGAAATCCGTTTCCTTTAAGCCGGGCTCGAGAATGACAGAGCCGGCGAGGACATGCATGCCACCCGGCCGGTAGTCTGTGAAGCATCGTTGCGCGGCAATCGCCAGCGCCTTCACGCCTTCGACATCGCGCGGCCGTCCTGGCACATGCACTTCCGAGGCGGAGATTGCAGTCGTGGTGCCGCCATGCAGATAGCTCTCCAGATAGCCTACGGTGCGCTGGCGCGGCGTGTAGTCGCCGAAGGTGATGTGGACATGCGAGTCGATGAGGCCCGGGATCGCTGTCATGCCGTCGGCATCGATCACGACGTCGGCCGACTCTGTCGCTCCAGCGGATGAGGTGCCGACCGAAGCGATGGTCTCACCGTCAATGAGGATCGTGTCGCCTTCGGCCAATGGCTTGCGCCAATCACCCGAGACGATCTGCCCGAGATTGACGATCGCGATTTTCATGGCCCGGCCGTCCTCAGTTCGATTTGCGACCGAGCTCGTCTTCGAGCCGGTAGGATTCCATCAAGCTGTCCACCAGGCCGGTGGCGCCATCCCAGTCGAAGGTGCGGTAGCTATGGCCAGTGGTGACAAAGCGCGCCCCCGCATAGAACATCTCATATTGGGTATGGCGCGAGCCGAACTCGGAGCCGACCGCGTCCCACGCGGCCTTCAGGAACTTCACCTTCTCTTCTGGGCCCATCTTTGCGGCGCGTTGCGTCACGTCGATGATGCGCTTGAGTTGGGGGTCCTTGAAGTCGTGGATCGAGGAGGGCAGCATAATAAGAGCGCCGCCGGATAATTCGCGCAGCGTGTTGACGATGCGCGGATAGAGATCCTGCGTCAGCACCTGCGCGGAATACATGAAATGCTTGTTCGGCACGTACCATTCGCCGCGCATCGAACCTTCCGCCTCCATACCAGCCATCATGGCATTGACCATGCTGCTGTGTGCGGCCAGATGGCCGAGCTGTTCGCGCACCGACGGAATATTGGTGGTGCCGATCGCCTCGGTAATGCGATGGGCAAGTCCGGTCATGAACTTGATCTTCACCGACAGGCGAATTTGCGACTGGTAATTCTGGTAAGTGTGGCCGGCGGTGTCATGAAACTGAGCCCGGCACATATCGGTGTCACGGTGCACAAATATGCGTTCCCACGGCACCTTGACGTCCTCGAAATAGATGAGCGCGTCGTTTTCGTCGAAGCGTGAGGAGATCGGGTTGTCGAAAATCGAGACGGCCGCCGCCTCGTATGACTTACGCGAGAGAACGCGCAAGCCTTTGGCATTCATCGGCAGAGCGCAGGAGAAGGCGAGGTCTTCCTCGCCGGGCTTCAGCGGCTGCAAGTTGGCGACGAACACTTCGTTTGCCATGATCGAACTCGTGCCGAGCATCTTGGCGCCGCGAATGGTGACCCCGCCTGAATCCTCGTCCACGATGCGTGCGACCATCTCTTCCTTTTGCTCGCCCCAGTCCTTGGCGCGCTCGGCCTGCGGATTGATGATCACGTAGGTGAGGAAATAGTCGTTGCGGCTTGCCTCCTCGAAATAATCGCGCAGCGCCTGCGCGCGTTTGGGTCCGTGCCTTTCGAATACCTCGATCCCCATGCGCTGGCCGACCAAGGCAGAGGCGAGATGATCCGGCGAGCGGCCCATGAAGCCGTAGGAAAGGGAAGCCCAGGCCTGCATCGCCCTCCGGCGCTTGATCATCTCATCGTAATTGCGCGGCATCTGCCAGGCGCGGTTGATGCGCCTATTCGAGCCTTCCGGCAGGTACGTCATCAGTTCGATGTTTTCCGGCCGTGCCTGATAGTCGTAGAGGAGTGCCGCCGATTTGACCGAATTGCGAAACGCGGAATGCTCGGTGACGTCGGGCACAAGCTTGCCGTCGATGTAAACCGTGCGGCCGTCCTTGAGCGATTTGATGTGCTCCGAACCCGTCTTGCAATCCGTCATGGTTGGCTCCCTTGCCCTCGCGTGCAACGTCGTTCACGTCAGCCCATCGACGCCTTTGATGTCGCCCGCCGCAAGCCCGCCGACTCGATGGTTGGGACGGCCTCGGTTGGCAAACGCGCAGATGATTGCGATCTCGTTCGGCAGCGGCGCGTCTGGAAGCATGATGGAAATGCCATCATAATGCGAGCGGACGTAGAGCGCGTCCTTGTGCGCGAGCGGAATATCGATGGTTGAGCCCGGCGCGGCGCGCTTTGTGAACGAGGAAATCCACGCCTTGCCGCCGCCGGTTGCCTCGCGCATCATGTTGCCGAACACCGTCGTGAGCATGGACACGCCGTGCTCCTGCTCGCCGTCAATGCCTATGATGGCGGCCTTGCCGTAGCTCTGCGCCTTGTACGGCGCCAGCATGGAAACGGCGAGCGTGCAGATCGTGCGGCCGATTTCGGCGCTGGCATCGGTGAGTGGCTTAAGGTCGCGCTCGAAGCAGCCGGAAAACGGATTTTCGATGATGGCGGCAACCGCGACCTTGCGCAAAGGCGGATCCACGCGCTGCCCGGCTTCCTCCGCGATGTCCTCGATAAAGGTCAGGGTGCGCTTGATATGCATCGATAATTCTCTCCCGATTCAGTCTAGTAATGCATGTCAATACCGGCTTATGCCACCGAAGTTTCCGTGGTGTCAGATGTCCTCCACGAAAAGCGGCCTGCCGGGCTTGCGCGGGCGACTGTCGCTGCGCGGACGATAGTTGAGACGATAACTCATATCCTGTGCGCGCAACGGCTCGCGACAACGATCACACACAACGGTCGGGTTGAAATCGCGGCCGCATTCCTTGTGCCGTAGGACCAGCGGCGGTTTGCCGCGCGCCAGCCAGTCGTCGCCCCAGCGCAGCATCGCGATCAGCGGTCCATAGAGATCCTTGCCCTTTTCAGTCAGCGGATATTCGTAGCGTTCGGGCTGATCCTGATATTTGCGACGCACGAAGATTCCTTCAGCGACCAACCGGTCAAGACGGTCTGTCAGGATGTTAGGCGCGATGCTGAGCTTGTTCTGAAGGTCATCGAAGCGGCGTACGCCGAAGAATGCTTCACGAATGACCATGAAACTCCAGCGGTCGCCGATGACTTTCAGCGTTTGCGCCACCGAACTTGGACGGCCGCGATCGAGGACGGATGGATCTGACGGGCGCCGGTTGCGCTTGGCATCGATGACCGGCGTTACCCCAGCGCCCGGTCCTTTCCGATAAGTCACGGTTTTGTTGTCGACTTCTTCCTTGCAATGCGAGCAGGCGACCATCGGCCGGCATACTCCGCCGCAACGATTGTGAACGAGATAGATCGGAGGTTTGCCAGTTTTTTTCAGCCACTTGTCGCCGAACGCAAGCAGCGCCAGCATCACCGGATAAAGCTCGATGCCCATCGGCGTAAGACGGTACTCGAAGCGCTTCGGCCGCTGCGAGTACTGCACGCGGCGCAACAGCTTACCGGCGGTGAGATCGCGCAACCGCTGCGCGAGTGTTGCGCGCGGAATTCCAAGCGCCGCCTGGAACGTCTCAAAACGCGTTGCGGCGAAATAACATTCACGCAGTACAAGAAACGCCCAGCTGTCACTCAGGATTGCGACGGTACGGCCTACCGAGCAGTTGCGCTCGTAGATGATGCGCACAGGCTTAGCGCGGGAGCGTCGCGCTTTGCGCTGCATCGGTGCGCGGTGCCGCAAACTCAAAACCTGGCCCATAGCCACCCCAGACGCAGCGCACTCGCAACTGCATGGCTGCTTGACTTGGTGACAGCCTACATAGTCTAATTATGAAAGTCATTAGTCGTGAGGACGGTGCGGGGCCTCTCGCAGTCATGAAGCCGGCAGCGTTCGAGTATGTAGTTGCCAACAGCATCGAGCAGGCGATTGCCGCGCTGGCGCAAGCTGGCGGCGAGGCGAAAATTCTTGCCGGCGGGCAAAGTCTTGTCCCGATGTTAAATTTCCGGCTGCTGCGCCCCGCGATTCTCGTCGACATCAACCGGATTCCCGGCCTCGCTTTCATCGAGGACGCGGACGACGCCGTCAAAATCGGAGCGCTGACGCGGCACCACCAGATTGAAACCTCGCCGGTCATTGCGAAACATTTTCCAGTGCTGTCTTACGCGATGACGCACGTCGCGCATCTTGCAATCCGTAACCGCGGCACCATTGGCGGCAGCCTGTCGCATGCCGATCCCGCCGCCGAGTTACCGATGATGGCGGTGCTACTTGGTGCAAAACTGCATATCGTTTCGCGTAGGGGCAGGCGCATTGTCGAAGCAGGCGATTTCTTCCGTGCCGCACTCACCGTCGATCTCGTGGAAGACGAATTGCTAACGGAAATCCATCTCCCGAAATTGCCGCCGCGGGCCGGCTGGGGTTTCGAGGAAGTCGCGCGCCGTGCCGGTGATTTCGCGCTGGCGGCAGTTGCCGCAACGGTCACGGTGTCCGGTGTTACGATGAAAGAAGCACGCATCGCTCTCACCGGCGTTGGCCCGACACCGGTCCGTGCACGCAAAGCCGAGGCACTGCTCGTCGGCCAAAAGCCCGAAGCGAAATTAATGACGCGGGTCATCGAGACCGTGCGTGCCGCCATTGAGCCGGAAACCGACCTGCATGCCTCGTCGGCCTACAGGCGACGGTTGGCGGGCGCGCTCGCGCGCCGTGCGCTCGCCGCCGCGTTACAGCGAGCAGACGCGACATGAGTGGTCGGCGCGATATACGTGCGACGATCAACGGCGTGGTGTACGAGCGCGCGATCGAGCCACGCCTGCTGCTGGCGGATTTCCTACGTCACACGCTCGGCCTCACCGGTACGCATGTCGGCTGCGAACATGGGGTCTGCGGCGCCTGCACGGTGCTGGTCGACGGCGATAGTGTGCGCTCATGCCTGATGTTCGCGGTGCAGACCGATGGCTGCACGGTCGAGACCGTCGAGGGCCTTGGCAGCATCGGCAAATTAAATCCGTTGCAACAATCTTTCCACGAGCATCACGCGCTGCAATGCGGTTTCTGCACCCCGGGAATGCTGATGACCGCGACCGATCTCCTGAAAAAATATCCGCTCGCAACCGACGAGGACATTCGCGACGGGCTTTCGGGCAACCTCTGCCGCTGTACCGGCTATGAGCACATCGTCAAGGCGATCCGCGCGGTAAAAGCGGGGGGTGCGCGATGAAGATGCACCTTCTTTCCGGCGGGCGGTTGCGCATGCGCAAAAGCGTCTATTTTCCGGACGCGGAACGCGGCGAGACCATAGAAATCCCCGTGTCCTGCGCTCTGTTCCGCCACCCGCAAGGCAATGTGTTGTTCGATACCGGCTGTCATCCGTCGGTGCCGGACGATCCGGAAGCGCGGTGGGGAGATCTTGCAAAATTGTTGGTGCCGATCATGTCGAGCGGCGAGAACGCAGTCACGGGTCTCGCCGGCATCGGCTTGCAATGCGACGACATCGATGTCGTTGTCTGCTCGCATCTGCATCCCGACCATTGCGGCTGTAACACGCTTTTCAAGCGCGCGAGCTTTATCATTCACAAAAAGGAGATCGAGGCGGCGCGCGCGCCGAATGCTAAGAACGCTGGTTATCTCGCCGGTGAGTGGGAGCAACCAGCGCCGACCGACGAACTCGATGGCGAGCGCGATCTTTTCGGGGACGGGCGTATCGTGCTGATCCCGCTGCCCGGTCATACACCAGGCACGACCGGCGCGTTGGTCGCACTCGACCGTTCTGGAAAGTTTTTGCTCGCCTCCGACGCCGTCAGCGTGCGTGAAACGCTCGATCGTGATGTCATTCCGCGTAATACCTGGAATGTCGACGCGCTGATGAAATCGCTTGCCGAGATCAAGCGCGTACAGAAGCAAGGCGCAGCAGTGCTGTGCGGCCACGACGCCGCGCAATGGCAAAGCTTGCGGAGAGGCGCGGACGCCTATGACTGAGCCCGCCGAAATCCACGCCCGGCCGAAGATCATCGGAGCCCGCGTCACACGCACCGAGGATCCGCGGCTGCTCACTGGCCTCGGCAGTTATACCGACGACCGACAGGTGGCAGGGGCGCTGCACGTCGCTTTTCGCCGCAGCGATCAATCGCACGCGCGCATTCTCGCCATCGACTGTGAAGCTGCCCGTGCCGCGCCCGGCGTCCTCGCCGTGCTAACGGCGGAACACCTCACCGAATCCGTAAAGCCACTGGTTGCCACGTCGCGTATGGCGAACTATTACGCCACGCCGATTTTGCCACTGGCGCGAGGCAAGGTGCGCTACGTCGGCGAGCCCGTCGTGGGCGTTGTCGCCGAAAGCCGTTACCAGGCAGAGGATGCGCTCGAACTCATAGACATCGATTACGAACCGCTGCCCATCGTCATCGATGCGGAAACGGCGGTTCGCGACGGCGCGCCGCTTTTGCACGAGGAGGCGCGCACCAATGTGCTCGTGAGCCGCGAGTTCAAGCGCGGCGACGTTGATGCCGCGATTGACGCGGCATCAGTACGTGTCAAAGGTCGGTTCCGCATGCACCGTAAGACACCGGTGGCGATCGAGCCGCGCGCATGCCTTGCCGAATATGACGCCGGGCGCGATGCGCTGACTCTGCATTCGGCGACGCAGGTCCCCGGCATCCTGCGCGATGCCCTGTCCGCTTCGCTCGACTTGCCCGGCCACCAAATCCGCGTGGTGGCACCTGATGTCGGCGGCGGCTTCGGAGGCAAGGGCTCGCTTTATCCCGAGGAGATTTTCGTCTGCGCGGCTGCGCGCCGGCTCGCACGCCCCGTCAGGTGGACCAGCGATCGCATGGAGGATTTGACCTGCAACAGCCAGGGCTTCGATGAGATCATCGATGCTGAATTGGGCCTCAATGCCGACGGCCGACTCGTGGCGCTGCGCGCGGACGTGATTGGCGACGTCGGCGCCTATTCGATCTATCCATGGACGGCGGCGCTCGAGCCGGTGCAGGTGGTGAGCTTCCTGCCCGGGCCCTACCGTATCGAGCATTACCGTGGGCGTGTGCGCGCGGTCGCGACCTCGAAAGCTCCAACCGGCCCTTACCGTGGCGTCGGCCGCCCGACCTCGACTTTCGTCATGGAACGGCTGATCGACATGGCTGCCGCAAAGCTTGGCCTCGATGCCAAGGACATCCGGCTGCGCAATCTCGTCGGCGCGAGCGAGCTTCCTTACAAAGTTGCGTCCGGCATCGTGTGGGATAAGTCCGGCTTCCAGGAATGTCTCCATGTGGCTTGTGACACGATCGGTTACGACGCCTTGCGAGTGACACAAAAAAAAGCGCGTGCGAAGGGCCGCTGGTTCGGCATCGGCCTCGCGTCATACGCGGAATTGACCGGCATCGGTTCGCGCATCTCGGTTGCACCCGGAATGCCCATCAATACCGGCACCGAAACGGCGAATATACGCATCGATTCGACCGGCGCGATCACCGCCGCGTTCGGTGTCGCCTCGCATGGGCAGGGGCTGGAGACGACGCTGGCGCAGATCGTCGCGGAGCACCTCGGCGCGCGCTTTGAGGATGTCCGCATCGTGCAAGGCGACAGTGCCGCGGTGCCGGGGGGGACGGGCACCTATGCCAGCCGCAGCCTCGTCCTCGCCGGCGGCGCGGCGACGCTTGCCGCGTGCGCGGTGCGCGAGAAATTACTCAATGCGGCTTCGCACCTGCTCGAAGCGTCGGCGGCCGATCTTGTCGCCGAAGATGGAAAAGTGTCCGTTACCGGAACTGATCGTTCGGTGACGTTCCGCGAGGTTGCGCGGGCGGTCTACTCTGAAATGGGCCGCCTGCCGCCGGACGCGCGCGACGAACTTGCCGCTACCAAGATCTACGACCCGGTATTCGGCACCACGACGTCGGCGACGCACATAGCGACGGTCGAGATCGACCCGGAAACGTTAGAAATCAAAGTAGATCGTTTCGCCGTGGCGGAAGATTGCGGGCGGTTGGTCAATCCCTTGATTGTGGACGGGCAGGTGCACGGCGGCGTCGCGCAAGGTATCGGCGCCGCGCTCTACGAAGAGGTTATTTACGACGACCAGGGCCAGATCAACACCGCGAGCCTTGTCGATTACCTAGTGCCGACCGCGTGCGAGATTCCACCCATGGAGGTCGTGCATCTCGAAACTCAATCGCCGACTACGCTCGGTGGCTTTCGTGGAATGGGCGAGGGCGGCACCATCGGTTCACCGGCCGCGATTGCCAACGCGGTCAGCGACGCGCTGTCGCTGCTTGGAATTGAGATCAACGAACTTCCCCTAACACCGGAGCGCCTTTTCCGCCTGATCGAGGCGGCGCAGATGCGCGAGAAAACCTGAAGGGGTGATCATGGATTTTGGACTCAAGGGCAAGGTTGTTCTGGTGACAGGCGCGGCGCGTGGCGTCGGACGCGAAATTGCCCTCAGCCTGGCGGCAGAGGGGGCGAATGTTGCGATCAACTACCGCAACTCCGGCAAGGAGGCAGAATCGCTGGTCTCCGAAATCATGGCGAAGGGGGTGAAGGCGAAGGCCTTCAAGGCCGACGTTGCCGATTTCGCCGCGGTAAAGGCGATGGTCGACGAGGTCGTCCAGGATTTTGGCGGGCTCAATATCCTCATCAACAATGCGGGGATCGCGCAGCGGCAGCGCTTCGTCGAGACAAAGCCGGACGACTGGCATCGGCAGATCGACGCCTGCCTCTACGGTGCCATCCATTGTTGCTACGCTGCCGCGCCGCATCTCGAGGCCGCAAAAAACGGCCGTATCGTTAGCGTTATCGGGGATTCCTCGCGTGTCGGCGAGTCCGGGCTCGCCATCGTCGCGGCCGCCCGCGCCGGTGTAGTCGCGCTGATGAAGTCGCTGGCACGCGAATTTGGCCGCTCAGGCACCACGGCAAATACGGTGTCCCTTGGCCTGGTCGAGACTGCGCACGACAGGGACTGGGTCGAGGCCAACCGCGAAAAGCTCGTGAAGCTTTATCCCGTGCGTCGTCTAGGACAGGCCGGCGACGTCGCGCCGATGGTGACACTACTCGTTTCGCCGCACGGTGGCTGGATCACCGGACAGGTGATCAGCATAAGCGGCGGATTTAGTATGGTTTGACAAGGACTGAAGATGCTGCACACGGATCTGATCGCGCCAATCCCGGAACTGCTGAAACGGCATGCCATCGCGCGCGGCAGCAAGACGTCCTATCGCGATGCGCAGTCCTCGGTCACCTATGCCGAGCTGCTCGATCGCACCAGCAAGCTCGCGGGACATCTGGTCGATAACGGGATAGCGCCGAATGACACCGTTGCGATTATGCTGCCGAATTCGGTGCAGTGGATCGAGGCCTGCTTTGCGGTCACCCGTGCGGGCGCGGTGGGCGTGCCGATCAGCTATGACGCGACCGAAAGCGAGATCGCCTATCGTCTGACCGATGCGAACTGCAAGGCGGTGTTCACCACCGGCGAGCGTGGCGATCTCTTTGCCAAGCTCAAAAGCCAGGCGCCCAATCTTCAGACGCTGATCGTAACCGATCGCGGCCAGTGCACCGCAGATGCGTTGCCCTATGCGAGGCTGATTGACTCAGCGGCCAGATCGGAGCCGCGCGATCCGGCCTCGCTGCACGAGCCGATGTACATCCTCTATACCTCTGGCACCACCGGACGCGCCAAAGGCGTGCAACTCACGGTGCACGGCATGTTGTGGGTTGCCGCAGCCTGTTGGGCGCCGATCACTGGGTTATCCGAGAAGGACACGGTCCTGTCACCGCTGCCACTCTTCCATTCATACGCATTGAATTTGTCTGTGATGACTGTTCTCGCGACCGGTGCGAGCGAATACATCATGGAAAAATTCTCTACCAGCGAGGCGGTACGCCTGCTCAAGACCGGTGAGTTCACATACTTTCCTGGCGTGCCGACAATGTTTCATTATCTGTTGCAGGCGACGCGTGTGGAAAAGGACGTGCGCTTCCCGAATTTGCGGCTGTGCGTGTCAGCAGGCGCGATAATGCCGGCGACGCTTAACCGCGAATTCGAGGAGTATCTCGGTGTCCCGCTGCTCGACGGCTACGGCATCACCGAAACGTCGACCATGGTAACGATGAATTGGCCTTCCGGCGGCCGTATTTTAGGTTCGTGTGGGCTGCCGGTGCCAGGGCTTGCCGTACGCATTGTCGACCCGGTGGGCGGCAAGGATTGCAAGCCGGGCCAGGAAGGCGAGTTGATCGTGCACGGGCCCAATGTGATGCCCGGCTATCACAACAAGCCGGAAGAGACGCGCAACGCGTTGCGCGATGGCTGGTATCACACCGGCGACCTCGCCAAGTGCGACGAGAATGGTTTCATCACCATCACCGGGCGCTTGAAGGAGTTGATTATCCGCGGTGGTCAGAACATTGCTCCGGCGGAGATCGAGGAAGTCGTGAATACCTTCGAGGCAGTGCTTGATTGCGCTGTGGTCGGCATGCCGCACGAACATCTGGGCGAAGTTCCGGCGCTGTTCGTGGTGCCGCGTCCGGGCAAGACGGTCGAAAACGACGCGCTGATTGCCCATTGCCGCACACATCTGTCGGCTTACAAGGTCCCACACAGCGTGCAATTGATTGCCGAGATCCCTCGTACGGGCTCGGGGAAAATCATACGTTACAAGCTCAAGGAAACGATGGGGGCCTGAAGGCGTGGAGTGTTTAAAGGAGATGGTGTGATGCAGGACGTCGAGACGCTGTGGGCGGACTTCGCAAATCCCATCAAGAGCGCGGACGATTACATCAATTCGTTGCGCGGTCGTCGCATGAACGTGTTCTTCATGGGGGAGCGCGTGCCGGAGCCGGTAGACCATCCGGTGATAAAGCCTTCGGTCAACGCTATGGCGGAAACCTTCCGCGTCGCGACCGAGCGGCCGGCTTTCGCGACCGTGCATTCGGATATCAGCGGCCGGCAGATCAACCGCTTCCTGCACGTGCCGGTCAGCCCGGCTGAGCTTGTCGCCAAGCATGAAATGCAGCGCGAACTTGGACGCCGCACCGGCACCTGTTTTCAGCGTTGTGTTGGGCTCGACGCCATTGGCACCTGTCATTCGGTGACCTTCGATATCGATGCCAAGAACGGCACTGAATATCACAAGCGCTTTCTCGCGTTCCTTAAGCGCGCGCAGACCGCGAACGTCGTGATCGGCGGCGCCATGACAGACCCGAAGGGCGACCGCTCCAAACCACCGCACCAGCAGAAGGAGACCGATCTGTTCCTGCACGTGACGAAGCGTGACGACAAAGGCATGTACGTATCCGGCGCCAAGATGCACCAGACCGGCGCGGTCAATTCGCACTGGCTCATCTTCATGCCGACCATGCGCATGACTGAGAGGGACCGCGACTGGTCCGTGGTTGGCGCGGTGCGCGTCGATGCGCCGGGGCTTACTTACGTCGTCGGGCGCCAGACCAATGACACGCGCATCATGGACGGGGGTGCGATGGACGCCGGCAATGCGCAGTTTGCCGGCCAGGAATCGCTGATCGTGTTCGAAGACGTGTTCGTGCCGCACGAGCATGTGTTCATGGACGGCGAATGGGAATACGCAAGCTCGCTGGTCGAACGCTTCACCACCTATCACCGCTCGTCCTATGTCTGCAAAACCGGCTTGGGCGACGTGCTGATCGGGGCGGCCGCCTCCGCTGCCGAGCACAATGGCGTCGAAGCAGCCTCGCACATCAAGGACAAGCTCGTGGAGATGACGCATCTCAACGAGACGATCTATTCAAGCTGCATGGCGGGCGCGCACCAGTCGAAGCCGGCGGCATCCGGCGCCTATATCAACGACGAGATGCTATCGAACGTCGCAAAGCACAATGTGACACGGTTTCCGTACGAGATCGCGCGGCTCGCGCAGGACATCGCCGGCGGCCTCGTCGTTACCATGCCGTCGGAGAAGGACCTGCAGAACAACGAAGTCGGTCCGCTGATCCGCAAATTCCTGCAAGGACGCGATGGCGTCGAAGTCACCGACCGCATGCGCATCCTGCGCCTGATTGAGAACATGACCATCGGCCGCAACGCGGTGGGTTATTTGACCGAAAGCCTGCACGGAGCGGGATCGCCGCAGGCGCAGCGCATCCAGATCGCGCGCGGCATGAGGCTCGACGAGAAGAAAGCGCGTGCCCGGCACCTCGCGGGCGTCGCTCAGACCGGATCGAAGTAATGCATTTCCAAAAGAATGCACCCACCGCTTGACTTGAACGGTCCGTGATGAGCGCCGGGCGAACGCACGGCGTAGGTGTTCGGCGGAAATGATTTTCCGCCGGTTCCCTGGCCGTCGTTGCCGACGCTGAGCTCGCCCGACACGAGGAAAACTTCCTCCCAGTATTCGTGCACGAAGGGCTTCGTCGTGAACACGCCGGGTGCGAAGTGCAGGAGCCGCGTACGCGTGCCGCGCTTGTTTGTCTCGTCGAGCCCACCGGACAATATCTTCTGTTCGATGCCTTTCGGATAGCCAAGCGGTGTCTCCCAGCCGACATTCATGTCGAGGGTATGGAATTCGTCGTGCTTCTTGTTGACGGCCATAGGCTTCACCATCCGTGCAGGAAATTAACAATGTCGGCTGGCGCGGTCGCCTCAACAGGGCCCAGGCGCCGATATTGGCCGCCGAAGAATACCAAAGGCTGGCCGCGTTTGGCCTGATTTTCATGTAATTCGACGACGCGCCCAACGAAGATTTCGTGGTCGCCGCCGTTGTGGCGGTCGTAGGCTTCACACTCAAAAGCAATCACGGCGTTCGGCAACAACGGTAAGCCGAACTTCCCCGCCAAAACGGTTTGTCCTATCCATTTCTCATCTTGCGCGCGCGCAAACTTGTTGGACAACTCCTCCTGGTTCTCGCTCAGGACGTTGATCGCGTAGTGCTTTGCTTGCTGCCAGGCGACGAAGCTTTTGGCCTTACGCCAGATACTGAATAGGACAAGAGGCGGATCGAGCGATAGCGAATTGAACGAACTGATGGTCATACCTAACCGGTCGCCGCCGGCCGTGACCGTTGTGATAATGGTGACGCCGGTCGGAAATTGACCGAGTGCGTCACGGAAGCGTCGAGTGTCCAACACGGATTTTCACCGGCGAAATTTCTACGGCGATCATGTTACGGAGTGCCTATCGCCAACTCAACATGGGCTATTGTCGGATGCTCGCAATCGATGTCACCATTGGAGGTAAAGCGGATATGACGTATTGCACCGCACATGTCCGCTTTCGGGTGTAAAGCGGACATGCGCTACGCGCTGCATATGCCTGCTTTTGGCCGAAAGCGGACATTTGAGCACTGGCATTTTTTCACCGCCGCGTGGTGTGAGTCAGCAGCAAAATATTAAGTGGTGTTAAGGACAATGAGCGCTTTCAGGCGATTCGGGGACGCCGAAGATAGCCGTGGACGCCATAAGCGAAATACGCCGACTACGGCAAAAATACACTGACCAGCTGCTTACGCTGCTGGCTCTATTTCTTGCACTCGAAATGTTTGTTTTCTCGCCGCTTCAGGCGATGGGCATTTTTGCATTTCAAGGCTTCATCATTGCAACGCTGTTGGCGATTGTGGCTGGCATGCTCATTATCTCTGACCACCCTGCGGCGATTGCCGTGATGTCGGTATGCCTTGCCGCGAATATCGTCGTTTTCCTGATGCGCCTGTTCTACCCCCCTTGGCCATATAACATCTACACACTGGCCATCGCTTGGTTCGCCATTGCGGTCACGCTCGGAGCAGTGGTCGCCCAGGCTGTCTTCAGGCGCGGCCGCGTCACCTATCACCGGATCATCGGCGCAATCCTGCTTTATCTGCTGATCGCGGTCGCCTTTGGCGCTTTGTTCGTGTTGGTCGGCTTATCAGTTCCCGATGCGTTCAAGGGAATAACGTTCGAAGATCATCCAGCCCTTGCCAACTCGGTGTCTTATTTGAGTTTCGTCACCCTGACTTCGACAGGATTTGGCGACATCGTCCCTGTGCATCCAATTGCACGCAGCCTTTGCAATGTCGAAAGCATTATCGGTCAGCTCTACCCAGCCACGTTATTGGCAAGGCTCGTGACCCTCGAATTGCGACAGCGCGGCTAACACATGTCCGCTTTTGGCCCAAAGCCGGACATTAACGGGCCGATGTTCCGTCTTTTGCGGCGGTGATGCCCCAAAGGGCAATACCACTGCCGCCTATTCCGCCTTAGCATCCGGCATATGTGGGCCGCCAGCAGGCGCCGCACTTCATAAACGCGCTCAATCGGTGGCTCCGACTAAAAGGGGAGTCACTCATGCTCGCCAGCACAAAATTTTTGCTTGGCTTGCTGGCGTCGCTTGCAGGACTGGCGCTGACATGCAGTCCAGCGGCTTTCGCGCAGCAAACGTCCGGCACTCCCGGTTCGCCTGAGGCGACTACGACCATTACTGGACAACAAATTCCGCCGCCCGATCCAAAGTTCGGTGGCGTGGTTAGGGAGAAGGCCTCGGAGTCGACTCCTTGGTGGCCGCCGCGCGTCGTGCCACCGAAAGGCGCGCCCAATGTGCTGCTGATCATGACCGATGACCAGGGTTTCGGTGCCCCAAGTACTTTCGGCGGCGTCATACCCACTCCGACAATGGACCGTATCGCAAGCACTGGAGTGCGGTACACGAACTTCCATTCGACGTCACTGTGCTCACCGACGCGTGCAGCGATCATCACGGGACGTAACCATCACTCCGTGGGTTTCGGAGTGGTTGGAGAAATAGCGACCGGATTTCCTGGTTACGATTCCATCATCCCAATTGAGAAGGGCACGATTGGGACCATCCTGAAGACGAATGGCTACGCAACTTCGTGGTTCGGCAAGGACCACAACACGCCATTTTACCAGTCAAGTCAGGCGGGGCCGTTCGATCAATGGCCAAATGGCATGGGGTTCGATTATTTCTATGGCTTCGTCGGTGGTGACGCGAGCCAGTGGCAGCCCAACCTGTTCCGCAATACGACGGCCATCTATCCCTTCCTCAACAATCCCGGTTGGAACCTAGAGACGGCAATGGCTGACGAGGCCATTCAGCACATCAAACAGCTGAAGGAAATTGCTCCCGGCAAGCCTTGGTTTGTCTACTACGTGCCGGGCGCAACTCACGCCCCGCATCACCCGACACCCGAGTGGGTCAAGAAGATTAGCGATATGCATCTTTTCGACGAGGGCTGGAACAAGATGCGCGAGACGATCTTCGCGAACCAGAAACGGCTCGGCATCATGCCGGAGAACGCCAAGCTGACGCCGTGGTCGAAAGACCTTGCGGAATGGGATTCACTAAGCTTCGAGGAGAAGAAGCTCTTCATTAAACAAGCCGATGTGTATGGAGCCTATCTAGCCTACGCCGACAATGAGATTGGCCGCGTTATCCAAGCCGTGGAAGACCTAGGTGAGCTTGATAACACCTTGATCATTTACATCGGTGGCGACAACGGCGCGAGTGCCGAAGGCATGGTCAACGGGACGCCGAACGAATTTACGACGTTCAACGGCGTTTCTGTGCCGGTTAAGGACCAGTTTCTCTGGTACCCGTTCTGGGGATCGGAACGAACGTTTCCGCACTTCGCCGCAGGCTGGGCGTGGGCAATGGATACGCCCTTCAAATGGGTAAAACAGGTGCCGTCGCACTTTGGCGGAACGGCTCAGGGCGTGGTCATGTCTTGGCCCGGCCACATCACTGACACGGGCGGCATCCGCCGCCAGTTTCATCACGTCATTGATATCGTACCGACCATCCTCGAAGCGACCAGCATTCCGCAACCCGACACGATCAACGGTATCAAGCAGATTCCCATCGAAGGCGTGAGCATGGTGTATACGTGGGACAAGGCGAACGCCGATGCCAAGACCCGACACACCACGCAATACTTCGAGATGCTAGGCAATCGCGCGGTCTATAATGACGGATGGGTGGCAGCGACGACGCCGGTAACTCTCCCGTGGGAGCTGAGCACCAAGACACCGCCGGATGTCATCACCGGTTACAATTGGGAGCTTTACAACGTCCAGGAGGATCCGACCCAGTTCAACGATCTGGCCAAAATGCCAGACAAGCTCAAGCAGATGCAGGACCTCTTCTACGCTGAGGCGAAGAAGTACAACGTGTTGCCACTCGACAATACGACGCTTGCGCGCTGGAACACGCCACGCCCCAGTCTCACGGCGGGACGAACGGAATTCAACTATTCGGGCGAACTTTCTGGCGTGCCGAACGCCGCTGCACCGGATATCAAGAACAAGTCCTATACGATCACCGCCAATGTCGAGATTCCCGAGGGCGGCGCGGAGGGTATGATCGTCACACAGGGCGGTCGCTTCGGAGGCTACGGCCTATTCCTGAGCAAGGGAGAATTTGGCGTTGGGCGCGGCAAGGTTGTATTTCTCTACAATCTCCTCGACCTGAAACGCACGATGTGGGAGGGGCCTGAGCTAACCGCTGGCAAGCACACCATAGTCTTCGATTTCAAGATCGACGGCCCGGGTTTGGGCAAGGGTGGCACAGGCGTGTTGTCGGTGGACGGTAAAGAGGCGGCAAGGAATTCCATGGAGCACACCACTCCGATCACATTCCCGGAGGACGAAAGCTTCGACGTCGGCCAGGACACCCGCACCGGGGTCGCGCTGATTGAATATCGCTACGACCCTCCCTTCAGATTCACCGGCAAGATCGACAAACTGACTTTTAAACTTGAACCAGAGAAGGTGACGGAAGGAAAACGTTAGCGACCGCAATGAAAAAGGCGTTAGCCTTCGCCGCTGTTGCCGAAGCCGTCACGGGACTGGCGCTCCTGATCTTTCCGTCGCTCGTCGGACAATTGCTGTTGGATGCGCAGCTTGCCGGAGTCGCAATACCAATAGCACGCGTAACCGGCATCGCATTGCTGGCTTTGGGAATAGCCTGCTGGCCCGGCCCGCCAATAGTCGGCATGTTGACCTATAGTGTAGTTGTCACGCTGTACCTTTCTTACATCGGTTTGGCAGGTGGTTTTGCGGGCGTCTTTCTGTGGCCCGCCGTTGCGCTTCACGCTGTTCTATCAATCCTTCTTGCTCGCGCATGGAACGGTTAGGCCGGAGTTAAGCAGTAAAGCCATGTCCGCTATTGGCCAAAAGCGGACATGCCGTTTTGCACCGCACATGTCTGCTTTTGACCAAAGCGGGACGGACTTCATTTCTTTTCGCGCGATTGGACTTGGGTCCAACTCGATCTCTGGAGCACCGATTTGAAATAATGGCGGCTCCGAAGTTTGAGGAGCGCGGTATGATTAGAAAAGTTGGCTCAGGTATTTCGGTTAGTGTGTTGGTGCTGACTTTGGCGCTCACGCCAACGGTCAAAGCTCAATCGCCCATGGTCCCT
>Ga0182039_10000063_pt1 | contig 62602 bp, 67 predicted proteins | sample sta12Can44000111_FD_125975 | JGI IMG/M metagenome (GOLD analysis project Ga0182039, IMG submission 125975) | Lab enrichment of tropical soil microbial communities from Luquillo Experimental Forest, Puerto Rico - statanox.12C.anox.44.000.111 | ecosystem: Environmental > Terrestrial > Soil >...
CTGGCGCGCCAAGCTGGGGGTGAAGTCGCGGGTGCTGCTGATCGGCGCCGGGCTGATCGGTGCCGAATTCGCCAATGATCTGGCCGGAGCCGGTCATCAGGTGACGGTGGTCGATCCGGCCCCCTGGCCGCTGGGCCGGTTGTTGCCCAAGAGCTTGGGCGACAAGGTGACGGAAGCTTTGTCAGCCATCGGCGTGGCTCTGCATCTGTCCCGCTCGGTCACCAAGCTGGAGCCGGGCAAGGCCTTGCTGGACGACGGCTCCGAGATCGCCTTCGATCTGGCGCTGTCGGCCATCGGCCTGCTTCCCCGCATCGAACTGGCCCGTCAGGCCGGCTTGGCGGTAGATAAGGGTATCGTGGTGAACCGGCTGCTGCAAAGCACGGACCCCGCCCTCTATGCCCTGGGCGATTGTGCCCAGACGGATGCCGGGCCGCTGCCCTTCGTGCTGCCGCTGATGGCCCAGGCCCGCGCGCTGGCCGCGACCCTGGCCGGCAAGGAAACGCCTCTGATGCTGCCGGCGATGCCGGTGGTGTTGAAGACCCCGGCGCTGCCGGTGGCGGTCTGCCCGCCGCCGTTCGGCGTCCAGGGCGACTGGAGCGTGGAAGGCGAGGGGCGCGATCTGAAGGCGCTGTTCCTGGATGGCGCAGGAACGGCGGTGGGGTTCGCTCTGTCGGGGGCTCGGGTTGCCGAGCGCCAGACCCTGGGCAAGTCCATGCCCGACGTGCTGGGCTGATCTGCGAACCAAACAAAAACAGCCGCCGGGGAATTCCTCGGCGGCTGTTTCGTCAATGCAAGCTGACAGCTTGAAGGCGGGTCTTACTTGACCTTGGCCAGGCTGTCCTTCAGCTCGTCCAGGACCTGGGTGAAGCGCTTGTTCAGCAGGTCGAAGGCTTCCGAGTTGGACTTGGCGATGATCTCGGACAGCTCGCGGGCGTTGGACAGGGAGCGCTCGAAAGCGTCCTTGGTCAGCTCGGTCTGGCGGATCGCCTTTTCCTGGGGGGTGGAGGCGTCGGTGATTTCCTTGGCGGCGGCGGCGCTTTCCTCGATCGACTGGCGGAGGATCTCGACCTGACGCTTGAAGACGGCCTGCACACCTTCGAAGGCCAGCTTGTTGGCCTGGGTCAGGGCTTCGATGTTCTTGCGCTGCGAAGCGACCAGAACTTCGACCTCGACACCGGGGACCTTGAAGTCGCCGATATACTTCGAGATGTCGAACTTGCTGATGTCAAAGTCGAGCACGGTTTCAGGCTTCTTGACCATGAACGGGTTCCTCCGGACGGGAATGAATGGGCGCGGACAGCCTATGTGCGGAAATCCGCACAGGTCAATAGTTTTGTTGCGTCGCAACAAAACTTTCAGGCGTATTAGAACTTAAGAAGGAAACCGATGCCCATACTAAAGTCAGGAAGCCAGCTCTTTCGACCTGGTAGTTGCGGCGGCGACCGCTTTGGTCATGAGTGGGGCCATCCCTTCTTCGTCCATCAGAACTTGTAGTGCGGCGAAGGTGGTGCCGTTCGGGCTGGTGACATTCTGGCGCAACTGAGCCGAGCTGTCCGAGGACCGATGCAGCAGTTCGCCCGAGCCCGAAACGGTGGCGCGGGCCAGCTTGTCGGCCAGATCGGCGGGCAGTCCGGCGGCGATGCCGGCCTGGGCCATCACTTCCGCCAGCAGGAAGACATAAGCCGGGCCGCTGCCGGAAACGGCGGTGACGGCATCCATCAGATTTTCGCTTTCCAGCCAGGCGACTTCGCCGACGGCGGACAGCAGGGTCTCGGTGGCCTGACGCTGGGCCGGCGACACCTTGGCGTTCGGCACCACGGCGGTGATGCCGCGACGCACGGCGGCGGGGGTGTTGGGCATGGCCCGAACCACGGCCACGTCACCCAGCAGCTTTTCGAAATAAGCAATGGTCTTGCCGGCGGCGATGGAGAGGAACACCGCATCCTTAAAGCCGGCGTAAGGCGGCAGGGCGGCATCCATCATCTGCGGCTTGACTGCCAGCACCACCACATCGGGGGTGAAACCGGCGGGAATGCCGGCGAAATCCTTGGACACCGCGATGCCGGGGCGACCGATCTCGCCCGAAGGCTCGACCACCGCGACATCGTTCTTGCTCACACCCTGATCGAGCCAGCCATCCAGCATGGCTCCGCCCATTTTGCCACAACCCACCAGAAGAATTTTGCTCACGCTTCACCCACGGTATCGAGAAGGGCGGCGGCAATGGCGTCTTGCGCCGATTTGCCGCCCCAGATGACGAACTGAAAGGCCGGATAGAACCGCTCGCACTCGGCCAGCGCGATCTCCATCAGGTCTTCGACTTGCTCCATGCTGGCGCTGTCCTGGCCGCGCAGCAGGATGGCATGGCGGAACATCGGAATGCCCTCGTCCGCCCAGATGCCGAAATGGCCAAGCCACAGGCGCTCGTTGATCGAGGCCAGAAGCTCGTAGACATGACCGCGCTTCGGCCCCTGCACCTTCATGTCGAAGGCACAGGTGAAATGCATGGCGCCAATGTCTTCGCGCCAGGCGAAATAAAGGCTGTAGTCGCACCAGCGGCCGGGAACCTCGACCGCCATCTCGTCGTCGCTGCGACGGTCGAATGCCCATTCGTTCGCAGTGACGAATTGCTCGACGATATCCAAGGGATTGGTTGCGGCTTCTTCTTCCTGGATCATGCTGTAGGTCATGCCGGAAATCTCCTTCGCCTGCCTGTCGCGGCGGGTCGATGCATGACAGATATATTGTATGCATCCCAACCCTGACGCCACAATCGGTAGCCTATCGGCGGGATTCCGCGGATGCAACAATAATCGCAGGCCAAGACTGTCGGAATTGGGGATAACTTTATCCCCAGATAGGAAAAACGCGGCATTCTTCAGCGAATACCGCGTTTCCTCTGCAAATAAGCCGAATGAGATTATGACTATTCGGTAACCTGATCGGCTTTCGTCTTGCCCTTGGCGGCGGGCTTGGCCTTCAGGGCGGCCAGCTCTTCCTCGAGAGCGGCCAGACGGGCGGCCAGGGCTTCCTGCTCTTCCCGAGCCTTGGCGGCCAGGGCCTGCACGGCCTCGAATTCTTCGCGGCTGACCAGATTCATGCCGCCCATGAAGCTTTCCATCTGCTGGCGGAAATGGGCTTCCATCTCGGTCTTCAGGCCGGTCAGGGCGTTCAGCGCGCCGCCAGCCATGCGGGCCATGTCGTCGAAGAAGCGGTTTTCGGTCTGCATGGTCGGAGTCCTTGCGAAAGAAGATGCGCTATTATGAAAGGCCAATGGTTGCGGCGCAACAGAAGCCTGGAGCCACCCGCCCCTTGGCAGCAAGCCCGGCCAAGCCTATAACGGTGGCAGGTTCGATCTTCCAAGGAACAGTTTCATGTATGTGGTGACTGGCGGCGCCGGCTTCATCGGTTCCAACCTGCTGGCGGCGCTGGAGCAGCGCGGCCTCGGCCCCTTGGTGGTCTGCGACCGGCTGGGCGACGGCGACAAGTGGCGCAACATCGCCAAGCGCGAGCTGTCCGACATCGTGCATCCGGAACAGATCTTCGACTTCCTGGAAGCCAACAAGAAGCGCATCACCTGCCTGTTCCATATGGGGGCCATCTCGGCGACCACCGAGACCAACGCCGATCTGATCACCGCCAACAACTTCAACCTGACCACGGCGCTGTTCGCATGGTGTACGCATAACAATGTGCGGATCATCTATGCCTCGTCGGCGGCGACCTATGGCGACGGCGAGAATGGCTTTGACGATGACCTGTCGGTCGAGGGACTGGCCCGGCTGCAGCCCCTGAACGCCTATGGCTGGAGCAAGCATCTGTTCGACCGCCGCGTCGCCCGCAAGGTCGCCGAGAAGAAGGCGCTGCCGCCTCAGTGGGCCGGGCTGAAGTTCTTCAACGTCTATGGCCCCAACGAATATCACAAGGGCGGGCAGCAGAGCGTTGTCGCGCATATCTATCCGCATGCGGCGCAGGGCGCTTCGGCGACCTTGTTCAAGTCGCACCATCCCGACTATGCCGATGGCGGGCAGAAGCGCGACTTCGTCTGGGTCGGCGATGTGGTCGATGTGATGATGTGGCTGCTGGACAATCCCAAGGTCTCGGGCCTGTTCAATCTGGGCTCGGGCCAAGCGCGCGCCTTCAAGGATCTGGCGGCGGCGGTCTACCATGCCTTGGACAAAGAGCCGCGCATCAAATATGTCGATACGCCGGTGAACATCCGCGACAAGTACCAGTATTTCACCGAAGCCAATATGAGCCGCCTGCGCGCCGCCGGATACGCCAAGCCCTTCACGGCGCTGGAGGACGGGGTTCGGACCTATGTGCAGGACTATCTGTCCGCCGAAGACAAGTATCTGTAAGCCATGGCTCTCGCATTCCCCGCTCTCGACCCGGTGGCCATCAAGCTTGGCCCTCTGGCGATCCGTTGGTACGCCCTGGCCTATATCTCGGGCCTGCTGGGCGGCTGGTACTATCTGCGCCGGCTGATCCGCAAGGCGCCCCATGCCATGACCGAGCTGCAGGTGGACGACTTCATCGTCTGGGCCACGCTGGGCGTGGTGCTGGGCGGGCGCATCGGCTTCGTGCTGTTCTATAAGCCGACCTTCTTCCTGGAAAATCCCATCGAGATCTTCTCGGTCTGGAAGGGCGGCATGTCCTTCCATGGCGGGGCTTTGGGCGTGATCCTGGCGATCATCCTGTTCTGCAAGCGCAAGGACTTAAGCATTCTGGCGGTGGGCGATCTGATCTGCGTCGCCCAGCCCTTGGGCCAGTTCTTCGGCCGCATCGCCAATTTCGTCAATGGCGAGCTTTATGGCCGTCCGGCTTCCGACGATCTGCCCTGGGCGATGATCTTCCCCACCGACGAGCTTCAGGTGGCCCGCCATCCCAGCCAGCTTTACGAAGCCGGGTTGGAAGGTCTGGCGCTGCTGATGGTCTTGCATCTGCTGTGGCGGATCGAAGGCGTACGCATGAAGCCGGGCACCCTGGCCGGCTGCTTCCTGGCCGGCTATGGCTTGGCCCGCATCACTTGTGAATTCTTCCGCGAGCCCGACAGCTATCTGGGTTTCCTGTGGGGCGGCGCCACCATGGGCCAGCTGCTGTCGATTCCGCTGGTGATGGTGGGGGCGGCCCTGGCGATCTATGCTCAGAAGCGAAAGCCGGTTTCGGCGTGAGCACGCCTCTCGGGCTCATCCTGCGGGAACGCATCGCCAAGTCGGGGCCGGTCTCGGTGGCCGCGGTCATGGAACTGGCGCTGGCCCATCCCGACTATGGCTATTACCGCCGCAAGGATCCCTTGGGGGCGGCGGGCGACTTCACCACCGCGCCGGAAATCAGCCAGATGTTCGGCGAGATGGTGGGCCTGTGGCTGGCGGTGGTCTGGCAGGGCATGGGGGCTCCGTCCCGCTTCATCCTGGCCGAGGCCGGGCCGGGGCGCGGCACCCTGATGGCCGATATTCTGCGGGCAGGGGGCATGGTTCCCGGCTTCCGCCAAGCCGCCGAGCTGCATCTGGTGGAAACCAGCCCGGCCTTGCGGGCCAAGCAGGCCGAAACCCTGAAGGACGCCTCGCCCCATTGGCATGACGATCTGGCCAGCCTGCCCGAAGATGCGCCGCTGCTGTTCGTCGCCAACGAATTCCTCGATGCTTTGCCGATCCGGCAATATGTCCGGGTTCCGGATGGCTGGCGCGAACGGTTGGTAGGGCGCGACGGTTCCGGCTTCGCCTTCGTCGAGGGGCCTCTGGCCGCAGTTTCAGCTCCCGCCGGTCAGCTTGGCGATATCTGCGAAATCAACGAACCGGCTCGTGCGGTGGCGGCTCTGATCGGGTCGCGGCTGGCGATTCAGGGCGGGGCGGCGCTGCTGATCGACTACGGATACGAGAAAACTGCCGTCGGAGACACGCTTCAGGCGGTGAGACAGCATGCCTATGCTCCAGTATTAGAAGCCATAGGAGAATCCGACCTTACGGCTCATGTGGACTTCGACGCCTTTGCCAGGGCTGCTGCCGGTGCAAGAGCTTATCCCTTGCTAAATCAGGGAAAATTTCTACGATCCATGGGGATAGAGCTCAGAGCCGAAAGGTTGAGACAGTCTCAGCCCAGCAAGTCCGACGAGATCATGAAGGCATGCCGACGCTTGATCGACGCCGCAGAAATGGGCACTTTGTTCAAGGTTCTATGTCTGACCGCCCCCAATCTGCCCATTCCGCCGGGATTTGCCGCCGATGACTCCTGAGATGATCACCGTATCCACCCTGAACGAGGTGCTGCGCATCCGTCATGGCTTCTTCACGCGCCAGGGCGGCGTTTCGGAAGGCTTGTTCGCATCGCTGAATTGCGGCTTCGGTTCGTCCGACGATCCCGACCATGTGGCGGCCAATCGCAAGCTGGCCATGGAAACCCTCGAGGTTCCCCCCCACTGTCTGGCCACCGTGCATCAGCAGCACACCACCACCGTTGCGGTGATCGGCCCCGAATGGGAGCCGGGTCAGCAGCCGGTGGTGGCCGACGCCATGGTGACTAACCGCCCCGGCATCGCCCTTGGCATTCTGACCGCCGACTGCGCGCCGGTGCTGCTGGCGGACCGCAAGGCCAATGTGATCGCCGCGGTGCATGCCGGCTGGCGCGGGGCCTTGAACGGCATTCTCGACAACGCTGTGCAGGCGATGGTGGCCTTGGGCGCCAAGACCAACCGCATCGCCGCCGCCGTCGGTCCCTGCATCGCCCAGCGTTCCTACGAGGTCGGGCCGGAATTCCCTGTTCCCTTCCTGGAACAGGATGGCGACAATCATTTCTTCTTCACCGCCTCGCCGAACGAGGGGCGCTATTTCTTCGATCTGCCGGGCTATGTGGCGCGCATGCTGTCCAAATCCTCGGTATCCGAGGTGGCCCGCACGCCCTGCGACACCTTCCGCGAGGAAAGCCGCTTCTTCAGCTATCGCCGCTCGGTGCTGAAGGGCGAGGGCGACTATGGCCGCAATCTGTCGGCCATCGTGCTGGAGCGCTGAACTCCAGATGCCCTATGTCTGGCTGTTGATGGCTTTTTCCCTGGTCGCGCTGGTGGCGGGATGCATGGTCTTTTGAAAAAATCGCTGCTTCTGCTGGGTTTGCTGAGCGGTCTGGCCGCTTGCGGGCCGGTGCCGCATCCCTTCGAGCATGAGGCCAAGAATCCCCTGGTCGAGGATCGCCGCGCTTTGTCGGCCCTGAGCGTGCAGCCGGTGGGCGGACTGCCCGGTCTGGATACCGCCATGATCAAGGCGCTGGACGAAGGCGAGGATGTTCCCGCCGCCTCGAAGCCGCCGGCCGCTGATGGCCTGTGGTTGCGCGGCACCTGGGTGAACGGCCAGGGCGTCAATTGGAAGTTGATGGACCAGAAGGGTGGCATCACCGGCGAAACGACGGTGCCGGTCCCCGACGGTCCCTTCAACGACTTGGCCCGGCTGAAGCTGGCCAAGGCTTCGGCGGTGGCGGTGGCGCATCTGCTGCGCGGCGAAGACCCCAAGGCCTCGGACGAGGCGGTGGATCTGCGTCCGCATATCTCGCTGCCCAAGTTCAAGACGCCCAAGGATTTCGACGCCGACGGCCTGCGCCAGGATGCGGTGGCGGCCTTGGAGCGCAACGGCTTCGTCGCCTCGGATGAAAAGCCGATGGCGCTGGTGCTGTGCGAGGTGCGGGTCACTCCCTCGCCTCCGTCCCTGAAGAACGGCCAGGACTATCTGGAAGTCCTGTGGATCGTGCAAAGCCCCGACGGCAAGGAACTGGGTCGGGTGGCTCAGGCCAATCCCGTGGATCATCTGCTGCTGACCGGCTATATCGGCCCGCTGGGCCATGCCATCGCCGACGCGGCGGCGCCGGGTATCGTCGAGGTGCTGCGCAAAAAGGCGACTCCCTGACCCTGGCCGGACGCCGGGGTTGAGGGAGACGCATGATAACCCTCCGCATAAGCGGAGGTGATAGACATTGCCATTGGTGAGGGGCGCTGATACATTCCGCCCGCCGCCATATTCCTGTCGCATTAGCCGACTCTTCGGTCAGCCCCGAAGGATTGAGAGCCCCATGAAGATCCTTGCCTGCAATAGCAACCGTCCTCTGGCCGAAGCCATCGCCAGCTATCTGAACATCGCCCTCACCTCCGCCACCGTCCGGCGTTTCTCGGACATGGAAGTGTTCGTCGAAATTCACGAGAACGTGCGTGGTGAAGACGTCTTCGTGGTGCAGTCCACCAGCGCCCCGGCCAATGACCATCTGATGGAACTGCTGGTCACCCTCGACGCCCTGCGCCGTGGTTCGGCCCGTCGCATCACCGCCGTGATCCCCTATTTCGGCTACGCCCGCCAGGACCGCAAGTCCGGCCCGCGCACCCCGATCTCGGCCAAGCTGGTGGCGAACCTGATCACCACTGCCGGCGCTGACCGCGTGGTGACCATCGATCTGCATTCCGGCCAGATCCAGGGCTTCTTCGACATTCCGCTCGACAATCTCTATGCCGCTCCGGTGTTCTCGAACGACATCAAGAACCATTTCGGCAACGAGAATCTGATGATCGTCTCGCCGGACGTCGGCGGCGTGGTGCGCGCCCGCATCATCGCCCGTCGCCTGGATGCCCCGCTGGCCATCATCGACAAGCGCCGCGAACGCGCCGGCGTTTCCGAAGTGATGAACATCATCGGCGACGTCCAGGGCCGCGCCTGCGTGCTGGTCGACGATATCGTCGATTCCGCCGGCACCCTCTGTAATGCCGCCGAGGCTCTGATGAAGGCCGGCGCCACTTCGGTTTCGGCTTACGTCACCCATGGCGTGCTGTCGGGTGGCGCCGTCGCCCGCGTGACCGCTTCGCCGCTGCAGACCCTGGTGACCACCGATTCGATCGCCGCCACCGAGGCCGTCAATCTGGCCCACAACATCCGCCATATCTCGATCGCTCCGCTGATGGCCGAGTCCATCCAGCGCATCAGCGAAGAGCGCAGCGTTTCCAGCCTGTTCGATTAAGCAAGGGCCATCGTCATGAGCATCACCCGTATCGGTGCCGGCAACCGCATGAGCGAGGCCACCATTTTTAATGGTCTGGTCTATCTGGCTGGTCAGATCGCCGAAGACAATCCCGGCGCTTCGGTCAGTGTGCAGATGACCGAAGTGGTCAAGCGCATCGATGATCTGCTGGCCAAGGCCAACAGCGACAAGACCCGCATTCTGTCGGCCACCATCTATCTGGCCGATATCCGCCTGTTCGCCGAGATGAACAAGGTCTGGGACGCCTGGGTGGTTCCCGGCCAGACCCCGGCCCGCGCCACCGTCGAGGCCAAGCTGGCCACCCCCGACTTCGTGGTCGAGGTTCAGGTGGTGGCGGCTCAGAAGGACTGAGCTGAACCCTTTCAGAAAAAACCCTCCTCCGGTGACGGATGGAGGGTTTTTTATGGCTGGGTCATTCCGCCGGATGCGGCAGCTTGCCGCCGCAATGCGGACAGTGATGCGGCGACTCGGCGGCCCGTTCCAGAATATGCGCCGCCTCGTCATGGGACAGGCCCAGCTTGATCCGCACCTCTTCCAGATGGCGCTTGGCGCGCCGGGGAATCTGGCCGGTTTCGGTCAGGGCCTTTTCGACGTTTTCCTGATATTCCTCGCGGCGCTGACGCATTTCTTCCGAGAAACCGGAGGCGAGCACACCGGCCGGCAAGGCGATCATGCCGACACCGATCACGGCGGTGATGGCGCCGACCATGCGGCCCAGGGCGGTGATCGGCACCATGTCGCCATAGCCCAGGGTGGTCATGGTCACCACCGTCCACCACATGGCGGACGGAATGTCCGAGAACACATGCGGCTGCGCCAGATGCTCCAGCAGATACATCAGGCTGGAGATGAAGATCAGGATCACCAGGAAGACGAACAACACCGCGCCGATGGCCCGCGCTTCTTGGCGCAGCACGGCGATCATGATGGTCATGGCCTGGGAATAGCGGGTCAGCTTGAACACGCGCAGCAGACGCAGCACGCGCATGGCCCGCAGATCCACCTCGAAGAAGATGCCGAGATAGAAGGGCGCCACGGCGATCAGATCGACCAGCGCCATCGGGGTGAACATGAAGCGCAGCCGCCCCAGCACGGGATGGCGGAAGCGGGGATTGCCGATTTCCACCGCCGTCCAGACGCGCAAGACATATTCGATGGAGAAGATGATCACCGAGAATTTGTCGAAGGCATGGAAGATATGTCCATGCACCACCGCCAGATGTTCGACCGATTCCAGCACCGAGAAGATGCAGTTGATGCAGATCAGCGTCACCAGCGCATAATCCATCAGCTTGACCACGGTGCCCTCATGCCCTTCGCCGCCCAGCATCTGATAGGTGCGGTGGCGCAAGGTGCGATAGGCGCTCGAACGGTTGGCGGAAGGATGATGGGTGGTGGAATTCATACTGGGACTCGCAGACGCAATTCCCAGCACTTTAGTCATTACTTCAAGCCACTGAAAGCACTCTATGGCATGCAGAGGCTGGAACTAACGGCTCATCGCCAGTTTTTCGGGGCCTGGCGGAGTTTCCAGAAAAGAGGCGGATGAAGGTCCGGCGGACCGAACCTTCATCCTGATAGGGCTTAGCCCTGCTTCTTCCAGCGCAGTACCGGGGTGCGGGCCGCCAGGGTTTCGTCCAGGCGGCGGCGCGGGGTGTGGATGGGGGCAGCCTTGAAGCCCTCGGCCTCGCCGGCCTTGGCCCGTTGAGCCAGTCCCTTCACGGTGGCGATGAAGCCATCCAGGGTAGCCTTGGTCTCGGTCTCGGTGGGTTCCATCAGCAGGGCCCCATGTACTACCAGCGGGAAATACATGGTCATGGGATGGAAGCCCTCGTCGATCAGGGCCTTGGCGAAGTCCAGGGTCGAAACGCCGCTATCCTTCAGGAAGCGGTCGTCGAACAGGGCTTCATGCATGCAAGGACCGTCGAACGACGCCGACAGCTCGCCGCCCAGCTGGGCCAGCAGATAGTTGGCGTTCAGCACCGCATCGGTGGAAGCCTGACGCAGGCCGTCCGAGCCCATGCTCATCATATAGGCCAGAGCGCGGACGAACACGCCGTACTGGCCGTGATAGCCCTTGATGCGCCCCACCGGCTGATTGTCGCCGGCATCTTTGGCATGTTCGACCAGACGATAGCCCTTGTCGTCATGGATGACGTAGGGCAACGGAGCGAAGGGGGCCAGCGCCGCCGACAACACGGTCGGGCCGGCGCCGGGACCGCCGCCGCCATGGGGGGTCGAGAAGGTCTTATGCAGGTTGATATGCATGCAGTCGACGCCCAGATCGGCCACGCGCACGCGCCCAACGATGGCGTTGTAGTTGGCGCCGTCGCAATAGAAATAGCCGCCGGCCCCGTGAATGGCCTCGGCGATTTCGATGACTTCGTCCTCGAACAGGCCGCAGGTATTCGGATTGGTCAGCATGATGCCGGCGACGTCGTCGCCCAGCTTGGCCTTCAGGGCCGCCAGATCGACGCGGCCACGCTCGGTGGCGGGGATCGAATCGACGGTGAAGCCGCAGGCGGCGGCGCTGGCCGGGTTGGTGCCGTGAGCGGACTCCGGCACCAGCATGCGGGTGCGCTGAGTCTGACCCTTGGCGTCATGGGCGGCGCGGATGGTCATCAGACCGCAGAACTCGCCATGGGCGCCGGCGGCGGGGCTCATCGCCACGGCGGGCATGCCGGTCAGGGTCTTCAGCCAATGGGCCAGGGTGTCGATCAGCTCCAAGGCACCCTGCACCGTGCTTTCCGGCTGGAACGGATGCACATCGGCCAGACCGGGCAGGCGGGCCAGCTTCTCGTTCAGGCGCGGATTGTGCTTCATGGTGCAGGAGCCCAGCGGATAGAACACCGAATCGATGCCGACGTTCTTCTGGCTCAGGCGGGTGTAATGACGCACCACGGTCGGCTCGGCCAGACCGGGCAGGCCGATCGGGCTCTTGCGGGCCAAGCCGCCCAGACGCTCGACCACGTCAGGCGTGGCGGGCAGATCGACGGCGGTCATGCCGGGGCTGTCCTGTTCGAAGATCAACGGCTCTTCGATGACCATGCCACGGCTGCCGGAGATGGACTCGGTCATCACAGCACCTCGTTCAGGGCTTGGGCGAAGGCGGCGATGTCGGCCTCGCTGTTGGTTTCGGTGGCGGTCACGAGCAGAACCTCGGCCAGTTCCGGATAGCTGGGATAGAAGCGGGACGCCGGGACGCCGCCCAGAATGCCCTTCTTGGCCAAGGCCTCGACCACGTCTGCCGCGTTCTTCGGCAGGACCAGGGCGAATTCGTTGAAGAATGCCTGGCCGAGCAGCTTGACGCCCTTCACCTTGCCCAAGGCCTCGGCCAGCTGCACGGCGCGGGCATGGTTCAGGCGGGCCAGATTGGTGAAGCCTTCCTCGCCCAGCAGGGTCATATGCATCGAGAAGGCCAGGGCGCAGAGCCCCGAATTGGTGCAGATGTTGCTGGTGGCCTTCTCGCGGCGGATATGCTGTTCGCGGGTCGACAGGGTCAGCACCCAGCCGCGACGGCCGTCGCTATCCACCGTCTGGCCGACCAGACGGCCCGGCATCTGGCGCAGATATTTGTCGCGGGTGGCGAACAGGCCCAGGCCCGGCCCACCGAAGTTAGGGCATTGCCGATGGCCTGACCTTCGGCCACCACGATATCGGCACCCATTTCGCCGGGGGATGCGATCAGGCCCAGCGACACCGGCTCGGCCACGGCCACCACCAGCAGAGCGCCTTCGGCATGACATTCGTCTGCCAGGGCCTTCAGATCCTTCAGGCGACCGAAGAAGCTGGGATTCTGCACGATGACGCAGGCGGTCGAGCCATTCACGCGGCCGATCAGGTCTTCGACGCCCATGGGATCGGGGTCGAGGCATTCCACCTCGATGTCGGTGTAGCGCAGCGTGCTGGCGGTGACGCTGCGGTAATGCGGATGCAGATCGCCGGACAGGATCACCTTCTTGCGCTTGGTGACGCGCGCCGCCATGGCGGCGGCTTCGGCGCAGGCGGTGGCGCAGTCATACATCGAGGCGTTGGCGACTTCCATGCCGGTGATCAGCGCCACCTGGGTCTGGAACTCGAACAGATATTGCAACGTGCCCTGAGCGACTTCCGGCTGGTAAGGCGTATAGGAGGTCAGGAACTCGCCGCGCTGGATCAGCGAATCGACGGTGGCCGGCACATGATGACGATAAGCGCCGGCACCTAGGAAGAAGGGCGCGCAACCCGCCGACAGGTTCTTGTTGGCCATGGCGATGAAGCGGGATTCCACTTCCATCTCGCTGGCATGGCGGGGCAAATCCACCGGCTGGTCGCGGCGGGCCGATTTCGGCACGTCACGGAACAGCTCGTCGGCAGAGGAAGCGCCGATGGCGGCAAGCATGGCTTGCCGGTCGGCCTCGGTCAGCGGCAGGTAGCGCATCGGGTCTCTTCTCTTCTTATTCCAGGCCGTTCACGAAGGCGGAATAGGCCTCGTGATCCATCAGGCCGTCCAGTTCGGAGGCGTTGGACAGGCGGATCTTGACGAACCAGGCATTGTCCTCGGGGGCTTCATTGACCATGCCGGGCTGTTCGACCACGGCTTCATTGATGGCCACCACTTCGCCGGTGACGGGGGAATAGACGTCGGACGCGGCCTTGACCGACTCGACCACGGCGATTTCCTTGCCCTTGGCCACCGACTTGCCCAGATCGGGCAGCTCGACGAAGACGATGTCGCCCAGGGCATGCTGGGCATAGTTGGTGATGCCGACGGTGCCGATATCGCCCTCGACGGCAACCCATTCGTGATCGGTGGTGAAATAGGTCTTGCTCATGGTTTGGTTCCCCTTGTCTCTCACTTGAAATAACGATGCGGCGCGAACGGCATGGCGACCACATGGGCGTCGCGCAGGCTGCCGCGCACCAGAAGCTTGACGGCGGTGCCTTCCTTGGCGAAACCGGCGGCGATATAGCCCATGGCCACCGGGCCGTTCACCGTCGGGCCGAAGCCGCCGCTGGTGATCTCGCCGATCTTGTTGCCGTGCTCGTCGGTGATGTCGGTATGGGCGCGGGCCGGAGCCTTATCCACCGGCTTGATGCCGACGCGCAGACGGGCCGGACCCTCGGCCAGCTGCTTCTGCACCACGGCAGCGCCGGGGAAGCCGCCTTCGGCACGGCGGCGCTTGGACATGGTCCAGTTCAGATTGGCTTCGACGGGAGTGGTGGTGGTGTCGAGGTCCGAGCCATAGAGACAGAGCCCGGCTTCCAGGCGCAGACTGTCACGAGCGCCCAGGCCGATGGCGGCCACTTCCGGCTCGGCCAGCAGCTTGCGGGCCAGTTCCTCGGCCTTGTCATTGGGCACGGAAATCTCGAAGCCGTCTTCGCCGGTATAGCCCGAGCGGCTGGCGAAGCAGGGAATGCCGGCGACGTCCAGCATCTTCCAGCTCATGAAGCCCATGGAGGCGGAGGCCGGGGCCAGACGGGCGAAGACTTCCGCCGCCTTGGGGCCTTGCAGCGCCAGCAGGGCGCGGTCGGTCAGTTCGATCACCTCGGCCTTGCCGGCCAGACCGGCCTTCAGATGGGCGATGTCCTGCTCCTTGCAGGCGGCGTTCACCACCAGGAACAGATGGTCGCCGGCATTGGTGACCATCAGGTCGTCCAGAATGCCACCCTGGTCGTTGGTGAACATGGTGTAGCGGATGCGGCCTTCGCCCAGCGCCTGGATGTCGCCGGGAACCAGGGTCTCCAGCGCGGCGGCGCGGTCTTCGCCCCTGATCACCACCTGACCCATATGCGAGACGTCGAACAGGCCGGCGGCAGTACGGGTGTGGTTATGTTCGCCCAGCACGCCCAGCGGATACTGGACCGGCATGGCGTAACCGGCGAAGGGAACGATCTTGCCGCCCAGCTCTTCATGCAGAGCCAGCAGCGGGGTTTTCAAAAGGGTCGGATCAAGGCTCACGGCGTAGGCTCTCCTGGACAGTGGACGCATTCGACGAATCGATTGCGGTTCTGCCCCCCTCTGTCTTTGAGACCTGAAAGATTCGCGTCGCCGGTTAAGGCCTACGCTTTCATCTTCGGTGAGGAGCCGCCCTTGCGGGATGCGCCTGCTTTCCAGAGAGCCATCACCCCGCGGTCCTTTTGCCTGAGAGTTTCCAGGGGCGGTTGCTCCTTCGGCGCCGGCGATGCCGGTCTCTCCCACGGGGGTCGTCTGTATGTGAGCGGGATATTAGCTGCGACGCAGAGGTCTGTCCAGGCATCCCATGGTTTAGGATGCGGAAGAAGGAGACGCTCCGTCCCGCGCCTCTTTCAATCCCTGGCGGGCCAGGGCGTCGGCGCGTTCGTTTTCCGGATGGCCGGCATGGCCTTTGACCCAATGCCATTTGACCTTGTGGCGGCTTTGCACCTCGTCCAGCGCCTTCCACAGATCGTCATTCTTCACCGGCTTGTTGTCGGCGGTCTTCCAGCCGCGGAACTTCCAGCCGCGCAGCCATTCGCTGATGCCCTTCTGAACATATTGGCTGTCGGTATAGACATCGACCTCGCAGGCCCGCTTCAAGGCTCCTAAGCCGTTGATGACGGCCATCAGCTCCATGCGGTTGTTGGTGGTGTTGGCCTCGCCGCCGCAGAGTTCCTTCTCGGACCCCTTCCAGCGCAAGATGCAGCCCCAGCCGCCGGGGCCGGGATTGCCCGAGCAAGCGCCGTCGGAATAAATCTCGACTCGCAGCGGCGGTGGGGTGGGAGCCGTGTCGCTCATGCCACGCCCGCCGGGTCCAGGCCGTAAGCGCCGGGACCGGACACCGCCATATGGAAGCGCAGCTTATGCTCATATTCCAGCGGGTCCTTGCGCTTGACGAAGGCCCCCGCCGGCGTGTTCACCCAGTCATAGAGGCGGGTCAGCAGGAAGCGCATGGCGGCACCGCGATTGAGGATCGGCAGGGCGGCGAACTCGGCTTCCGACAGGGGGCGCACCTGCTGATAGCCGATCAGCAGATTGCGGGCCTTGGTGGCGTTGAATTCGCCGGTCGGCTCGAAGCACCAGGAATTCATGCAGATGGCGATGTCATAGGCCAGGAAGTCGGTGCAGGCGAAATAGAAGTCGATCAGCCCCGACACCTGCTCGCCCTTGAAGAAGACATTGTCGGGGAACAGATCGGCATGGATGATGCCCGTCGGCAGATCCTTGGGCCAAGCCTGCTCCAGAGCGGTCAGTTCGGCATCCAGCATAGCGGCCAGACCGGGCTTAACCTGATCGGCGCGGTGACGTTCCAACTCGAACAGGGGCCGCCAGTCGCGCTGGCCCAGGCTGTTGGGGCGGCTTTTCGGGAAGGACAGACCGGCCAGATGCATCTCGGCCATTGCCCGGCCCAAGGGGGCGCAATGGGCGGCGTTGATCTTCCTCGGCCACAGCCCTTGCAGGAAGCTGATGATGGCGGCGGGGCGGCCGCAGAGGCTGCGCAGGCTTTGCCCATCGCGGCCCGCCAGCGGCGTCGGACAGGCCAGTCCCTGATGCGCCAGATGCTCCATCAATCCGATGAAAAAGGGCAGGTCGTCGGGGTTCACCCGCTTTTCATAAAGGGTGAGGATGAACGGCCCCTGGTCGGTCTGTAACAGGAAGTTGGAGTTCTCCACCCCCTCGGCGATGCCCTTGCAGGAGACCACTTCGCCGATGTCATATTCGGCGACGAACGCTTCCAGCTCCTCGTCGGAGACTTCGGTATAAACGGCCATGATGTCCTCAAGCCCCGGTCAGGATGGGGGGCAGTTTGAAGATGATGTTTTCTTCAGTCACCCGGACCTCTTCGATGGTCACCTCGAAGCGTTCGCGGCAGGCCTCGATGACCTCGTCCACCAGCAATTCGGGGGCCGAGGCTCCGGCGGAAACGCCCAGTCGGCGGATGCCCTCCAGGCTGGTCCAGTCGATTTCGCCGGCTCGCTGCACCAGAATGGCGCGGTCGCATCCGGCGCGCGCCGCCACTTCCACCAGCCGCTTCGAGTTCGAGGAGTTGGGCGCGCCGATCACCATCACCGCGTCGCAGCCGGGCGCGATGGCCTTGACCGCCGCCTGACGGTTGGTGGTGGCGAAGCAGATGTCTTCCTTGCGCGGTCCATCGATCAGAGGGAAGCGGCGGCGCAGGGTCTCGACGATCTGGGCGGTGTCGTCTACCGACAAGGTGGTCTGGGTAATATAAGCCAGATGGTCCGGCTGGGCCGGCTGAATGGTCTCGGCCTGGGCGATGTTTTCCACCAGCAGCACGCGGCCATCCTCGACCTGACCCATGGTGCCCACCACTTCCGGATGGCCGGCATGGCCGATCATGATGATCTGGCGATCTTCCGCTGCGTGACGCTCGGCCTCGTGATGCACCTTGGTCACCAGCGGGCAGGTGGCGTCGAGATAGAACATGCCCCGCGCCTCGGCGGCGGCGGGAACCGATTTCGGCACCCCATGGGCCGAGAACACCACCGGGCGGTCGGCGGGCACTTCGTCCAGTTCATCGACGAACACCGCGCCCTTGGCCTCAAGCGACGAGACGACGAAGCGGTTATGCACGATCTCGTGGCGCACATAGACCGGGCGGCCATATTTGGCCAGCGCCGTCTCGACGATCTGAATGGCGCGATCGACGCCGGCGCAAAAGCCGCGCGGGCTGGCGAGCAGGATGGTGAGCGGAGTTTTGGTCATCTGTCCAGCCGGATGGGCCCCTATGCGCAAGCGGTGGCTTGTGCGCGGGGCCGCTGTTCTCTACAGTCGCCAGCAATAGCAGAATTGCAGCGCTGGCAAAAGGTGAAGTCATGATGATGCCGAAGGTCGTCCTCCGTCCGGTCCTGGGCCTGTTGGCGGGTGCCGCGCTGTTGTCCATTACCGGCTGCTCCTGGTTCAGCAGCGAGAAGAAGCCCGACCAGCCGCAATGTCCGCGCATCTCGATCCTGGCCGACGCCGCCACCGAGACCCGCTTCCGCGCCGGCAAGGGCCATGACCTGACCGATGTCGAACTGGTGGCCGGTATCGGCAATTTCAGCGGCGACTGCCTGTTCGACTTCGACAAGCGCGTCATGAACATCAAGATGCAGGTCAGCGTCGATGCCAAGCTGGGCCCGGCGGCCCAGGGGCGCAAGGCGGACCTGTCCTACTTCATCGCCGTTCCGACCTATTATCCGGCGCCTTCGGCCAAGAAGCTGTTGCCGGTGGCGCTGGAATTCCCCAAGGATAGCGACCGCGTGCGCTATACCGACAAGGAAATCCAGCTGAACCTGCCGATCAAGGATTTGCGCGATCTGGCCGCCTATGAAGTCTTCCTTGGCATTCAGCTGACCCCGGAAGAGCTGGATTACAACCGCAGCCAGAAGACCGATCGCCCTTAGTCCCTGTGACACCTGTCATAGAAGACGGGGGTGCCAAGCCCTTAAAATGACTCCCGAAATCACCTCCATCGGGGAGGTGAGACGGGAGCCGGGCCATGGGCCGCATTTTCGATAAACTCCGCAAGCTGGGTGGCAACCGTGACGGTGCCGCGGCGGTGGAGTTCGCCCTGGTGCTGGTGCCCTTCATCGGCCTGACCATGGCGCTGATCGAGACCACGGTGATGGCCTTCACCCAAGCCAATCTGGAGAACGCCGTCGTCGAGGCGGCGCGCAAGGTGCGCACCGGCCAGGCCACGGTCACCGGATCGGGCGGAGCCACGGCTTTTTCGACCGCCGTCTGCAATCAGCTGACCAGCCTGATCACCTGTTCCAAGCTGGTGTTCGATGTCCGCAGCTTCACCAGCTTTTCCAGCATCAACATTCCGGTGCCGGATGCCAACGGCAGCACGGCGGGTGCGTCCTATAACACCGGCGCGTCCTCGTCCAGCTCCGGAACGGCGGATGTGGTGACGGCCAGGGTGATCTATCCCTACAGTTTTCTGACTCCCGGCCTGTCGAATTTCCTGGGCGGGACCGCCAACCAGACGGTGAACATGGTTTATACCGTCGTCTTCCAGAACGAGCCCTACTGATGCGCGCGCCTGCCGCCATAACCCGTTTCCTGCGGGACGTGCAGGGCATTGCCGCCGTCGAGATGGCGCTGGTGACGCCGCTGCTGGTGGCCGGCTGGCTGGGCATGGTCGAGCTGACTCAGCTGATCGATGCTTCGAACCGGGCGCAGATGACGGCTCAGTCGCTGTCGGATCTTGCCACCCAGAAGGTCACGCCCACTCTGACGAGTCTGGTGGCGGCGGCGCAGCAGATGATGTCGCCGCTTCCTTCCAGCGGCAGCGTGCTGACCATCGATGTGGTGGGAATCTCTTACAATTCCAGCGGTGTCGCCTCCCAGTCCTGGCGATGCTCCAGCCCTTCGGGGCTGTCGTCGACCGTCTCTTTGACGCCGGCGGCGGGACTGGGGTCATCCAGCCAGGGGGTGATCATGGTTACGGTAACCTATAGCTACACCCCCACTGTCACCGGCGGAGCCCTGGGCTCCATGACCTTCTCGTCCACCAGTCTGAATACCTCGCGGCTGGGCGGCCTGCCGGCGAAGATCTGCTAGGAGGCCATGATGTTTTCTTCCCTCAAATCCTTACTGAAAAGCCGATGCGGCAATATGGCGCTGATGTCGGCGGCGGTGGTCTCGACCATGGTGGTGGGCACCGGCGTGTCCACCGATCTGATGCGGGCCTATCAGGTGCGCTCGAATCTCAGCTCGGCGCTGGATGCCGGTGCTTTGGCCATGGGAGCCAATTCCACCACGATGACGGTGGCGCAACAGGAAGCCTTGGCGAACAAATATATCGCCGCCAATTTCGCTTCGACCAACGGCGCGGTTCTGGGGGCGGTGACCTTCGATACCTCGACGGCGCATCAGGTGGGAATCTCGGCCAGCGCCACGGTTCCCACCGCCTTTCTGCAATTGGCGGGGGTCAGTACGATCACGGTGGATGCCTCGACCCAGGTGCAGCTGACGGTCAGCGGCGTCGAGGCGGTGCTGGTGCTGGATAATACCGGCTCGCTGGGGCTTTCGAACATCGATACCCTGAAGACGGCGTCCTATGCCCTGCTGCAGCAATTGTTCGGCACCACCAATGGCACGCTGAACAGCTCCAGCAGCACGGTGCGGGTGGGGATGGTGCCTTATGTCGCCTCGGTCAATCCGGTGCCGGCAACCAGCGCCGACGTCACCTCGGGCGGGCAGAGCGCCATCATCACCAAGCTGATCGGCAGCTCTTACGGTTCGAACAAATCGCCCAATCCCCTGGCCTTCGGGCAGAGCGATCCGACCAAATGGTGGGGCTGCGTAATCGAAGACAACAGCACCGGTTTCGCCGCCGTGTCCTCGGCTTCGTCCAGCTACGGCTCGTACAATTATTCGGCTTTGAGCGTTTCCAGTCTGGAATCGGCCCTGAACACGGTTTCGACCAATGGCTCGGCCACTCAATATATCCGGGTGCCGACCAGCTATAACTCCAGCAAATCGCTTTGTACGATTGCCTCGAGCTGGCCCTTCAGCAATGACGGCGGCGCGGCCGGTGCGACCATTCCCGACGGCACCTGCGCCGACAAATATGCCTGGCCGCCCAGCACCAGCACCGGCACCAAATCCTCGATGTCTGGCTGGTATAGCGGCAATGACGACGGCACCAACAGCAGCCAGGGGTCGGACTATGGTCCGAACCAGTCTTGTCCCCCGACTCCGGTGGTGCCCTTGACTTCGAATTCGGGACAATTGGCGACCGAGCTGGGGGTGACTGTCAGCGGTACGAGCGTCAGCGCCAGCAACAGCAGCGGCCTTCTGGATTGGCATCAGGGCGGCACCACCGGCTCGCTGGGTCTGGCCTGGGCCTATCGGGTGTTGGAGCCCAGCTCGAACGGCGGGCTTTATGCCTCGGTCTCGAGCAGCAGCGATTGGAACGCCACCTTATGGAAGAAGGCGGTGGTGCTGATGACCGACGGCGCCAATGATTTCTATAACAAGCAATATACCGGCTACGGGCCTTATTCGAGCACCTACACGAACTACAACACCACCGGCAGCACCACTTACGGCAGCTACAGCTTTTCCGGCGTGTCCTACAACAAAATGATCGAGATGCAGGAGATGGCGGTTTGCGATGTGTTGAAATCGCACGGGGTGACCATTTACACCCTGTTCTTCAACGACGGCAGCAGCCCCGGCCCGGCCATCGGCTATTGCTCGGGCCCGCCTTCGACGGCGGGGCATCCGACCACGGTCAGCGGCAGCACGTTCGATTACTCGCCCTATACCCTGTACGCCACCAATCAGTCGCAGCTGACCTCGGCCTTTTCGACCATCGGCGCACGTCTGAGCAATTTGCGGATCAGTCAGTAATCAGGCGGGAAGGAAGACCGTTACGCGGGTGCCGCCGTCTTCGCCATCGGCGATCTCGGCGCGCCCGCCCGAGCGTTCGACGATCTTGCGCACCATGGCCAAGCCGATGCCGGTGCCGGTATGCTCGGGATGCGGAGCCAGCCGCTCGAAGACGTCGAAGGCCTTGTGCCGGAAGGATGCCGGAATGCCGATGCCGTTGTCGGACACCGAGAAGAAGCTATAGCCTCCCGCCTGTCCGCCTTCGATGCGCAACATCAAAGGGCGATCGGGCGAGCGGTATTGGATGGCGTTCTCGATCAGCGCGGTCATCATGATGACGAAGGGCTTTTCCGGTAAAGGTGCGATCGGCAGTTCGCCCACCAGCAACTGCGCGCCAATCTCGTTCAGCTGCGGATCGAAACGGTGCAGCAATTGCGCCATGGCGGCCTCGGCATCGCAGCTTTTCACCGGCACGCTCAGCAACTCGTCCAAAGTCAGGAAGGTGCGGACATCGCGCAGCAGCGCCCGCTGGCGTGTGGCGCCGCGCAGCAGGTGGTTGAGCGTCACCGCCATATCCTCGGACAAAGGCTCAGGTAGCAGGGTCTTCAGCCGTTGGGCGAAGATATGCTGGATGCGCACCGGCTCTTGCAGATGGTGCGCCAGGATTTCCGAGAAGCGCTCCTGCTCGGCCGCCATCGCCTGCAGATGGGTCAGCGCCTCGCCCCTTTGCCGCCAGATGCGGGAAATGATGCTGCCGCCGGCCAGGGACAGCAGCAGGAAGCCGGCCATGCCGACCATCAGCGGCATGGCGCCGCGCCGCCATTCGGAAACGGTTTCCGAGGTGGCCAGGCCGACCACCACCAGCACCGGACGATCGCCGATGCGGCGATAGGACAAGGCCCGCTCGATGCCGTCGATGCCGGCCTTGGCGACATAGTCTCCGGCCTGGGGATTGCTGCGCACCAAATCCTTCAGTTCGGTCGAGATCGAGGTCTTGCCGACGGCCACCGCCCGCCCGATCGTCTCGGGGAAGCGGGCGGTCACCGACAGATCATCAGCGGCGCGCAAGGATACGGCGCCGTCGCGCCCCAGATGCAGGGCGGCGAACAGGCTTGAGACATGGCCGACCGGCAGGCCGACCACCACCACGCCGGCAAATTGCCCGTCGCGGCTTTCGATGCGACGGGCCAGCGGGATGATCCATTGCTGACTGACACGGCCGACGACGGGATGCGAGATCACCATGCCGGCGGCGGGATTTTCCTTCAGGATCTGGAAATAGTCGCGATCGTCCAGACCGACGCCGTCAGCGGCGGAAATCGAGCCCTTGCCATCCAGAATGATCCGCCCCGAGGCATCGGCGACCCAGATATTTTCCAGCATGGGCATACGTTCGCGCCAATCGGCGATCCGCTCGCGCAGCAGGCTTTCCGGCAGATTTCTCTGACGCAGTACATCGCTGATGCTCAAGATCGAGAAGTCGATGCGGTCGAACAGTCCGCCCAACCCTTCCGCCAGGGCGATCGACAGATCCTGGGCCGACTGGCGGGCGCGGGCCTGGGCGGTGTGATAGCCGTCCAGCAGGGCCGAACCGCCCAGCAGCAGAATGAACAGATTCAGCGCCGCGACGACCGCCAGCACATTGTCGGACGGCAGAAGGGACCGCCAGCGGCGGACGCTATGGGACGAGTTCGCCAAAATCAGGCTGCCTGCTGTGCGTGCACGGGAAGGTAAAGATGGAAGGTGACGCCGCACTCCTTGCCTGGCTCGACCTTGAAATGACCGCCGTGATGGTCGGCGATCTTCTTGCAGACCGCCAGGCCGATGCCGGTGCCTTCATAGTCGGCGCGGCTGTGCAGACGCTGGAAGATGCCGAAGATGCGCTCGAAATATTGCGGCTCGATGCCGATGCCGTTGTCGGCCACCGACAGGCGCAGCCAGTCGCCTTCGCATCGGCCCGAGATTTCCACATGGGGGCGGCGGTCCTTGGCGCGATATTTGATGGCGTTGCCGGTCAGATTTTGCATCAGCCGCATCAGTTCAGCTCGGTCTCCCATGACCTCGGGCAGGTCTGGAGGCAAATCGCAAACCAGTTCGGCCTGAGACTCGGCGATGGCGGCGGCCAGATTCTGTACTGCTTCGGCGGTGGCGTCGGCCATGGCGACCGGAGCCGGCTCCCGACCCGAACGTCCGATGCGGGAATAGTCCAACAGGTCGATGATCAGCTTGTCCATACGCTCGCAGGCCGAGCGGGCGAAGGCGATATAGTCCCGCGCTTCATCGTCCAGCTTGTCCTGATATCCCATCTCCAGCAGGCTGACATAGCTGGCCACCTGACGCAGAGGCTGGCGCAGATCGTGGCTGGCGGCATAGGCGAAATGTTCCAGCTCGGAATTCGAACGGGCCAGTTCGGCTGTTTGCGCCTTGACCTGCTCTTCCGAGGTATGGCGTTCGCTGATGTCCTCGGCGGTCCAGATGACGCCGACCTCGGGATCGCCGATCTTCACCAGATGGCCGGTCAGACGGACCCAGACGGCGCTGCCATCCTGACGCGCCATCAGCACATCGTCACGGAAGGTACCGCCCGACATCATGATCGGATAGGCGATCCGGCCCAATTCGGCATGCTGCTCTTCGTCGCCGTAAAGCACGCGTGACGGCTTGCCGGCCAAGGGGGCGTCGCCCAGTCCGAAGATGGCGCGGAAGGTGGGGTTGACCTCGATCAGGATGCGCTCGGGCGTCAGCACCGCGACGCCGATGGGCATGTTGTCCAGCATAGAGCGCAGCCGGGCATGGGCCGAGCGCTCGGCGTCCTGGGCCTGGGAAATTTTGCCCTGCAAGGCATTGAAGGCGCGCAGAAGCTCGGTGACCTCGCCGCCTCCTCCGACCTCGACCCGCTGCAGGGGGCGCTGGCCCTCGACCATCTGGCGCAACGAGGCGGAGGCCCGTGCCAGCGGGCGTAAGGAGCTGCCCAGCAATAGGCCCAGCAGCAGCAAAGCGGCAAGGACCGCCAGGCCCTGGGTGACGATCAGGCGTCGGCGCATGGTTTCCACCGGTCGGAACGCTTCCGAGGTGGGCAGGCGGGCGATCAGCTTCCAGCCGGTCGAAGGCAGGGTGCGGGCGGCCAGAAGTTCCTCGATGCCTTTCGAACTGACGGTGACGCCTGTGCCTTCATAGCCGGCGACAATGCGGTCCAGCAATTTGTTGCCCCCCGGCGGCGGCAGGGGGGTGAAATTACGGCCTTTGTCGGTCGAAAGCAGGATGCGTTCGCTGGCCGGCGACACCAGATAGAAGCCGCCGGTCTGACCCAGATGGTGATCCGAGATGCTGCCGATGAAATTGCTGTCGGTCAGCGGCGCTTCGCCCATCAGTACCGCCTGCACCTGTCCTTGCGGACCCAGGCAGGGCACCAGCACCGCCAGCATGGGCTGGTCCATGTCCGAACTGGCATAGGCTTCCGACAAGCGCGCCTTGCCGGTCGCGGTCACGTCGGCAAGCGCCTCGCGCAGGCCGTGGATGGCGGAATAGTCACGGCCGACCCGTCCTCGGGCCGGATATTCGCCCAGCGCCTTGCCCTGGGGGCTCAGGACCAGTAGCCCGGATGGGAAAAAGCCGACGGCGCCGCTGCGGCCAGACAGAATGGCGGCCACTGCTTCGGGATTGTTCAGCGCCTCGCCGGTGAGTCGTTCGCTGCCCCGCTGCACGGCGCGGATTTGCAGATCGATCTTGCGTTCGATCTCGTCCACCAGATTGGCGGTCAGGGTCAGCTGCTGGCTGGCGAGAATGGCTTCCAGATCGGCCTGCTGACGGTCGGCCAGATACCAGGTGGTCAGCAGCCCCAGTAAGGCCAGCAGCAGAGTCAGCAAGGTCAGCACCTGAGCCAGCAGGCTCAGGCGGCGGAATGCGGCGATCGGGCTGACGGCGATGCGGGCTTTGGGCATCCCTGGTCTCGATGATTGATCAAGGCCGCCCAAGTCCTCGAACAGCGGCACCCGCCACTATGGACGTGATGACCATGATATTGCAATGGTCATAACCGTGGGAACGGGTTTAGCGGATCAGGGCAACCCGATGGTGGCCGGGCGACCCTTGTCGTTGCTGGCGACGATAGTGGCCACCGGGCGGGTGTTCAGCCGCGCGCCATCAAAGGCTTCCAGGCCGTTGGCGCGCATGATCGAGCGGATCGCCTGGACATAGTCGTCACCGCGCTCGGAATAGCGATGCAGGGTGCCGGCCAGGGTCGAGGAATCCAGCTCGCCGCGGCTTTTGCGCATCTGGGCGCGGGACTGGCGGAATTCCTTATAGGCGCGGTGGGTGTTCAGGTTATGGGCATAAGAATCCACCGCCTCGGTCAGGGTGGTGAAGTCCTTATAGTCCCACTGGCCGGTCTCGTCCTGGCCGAACTGGCCGAACAGGGCGTTCTGGCTGCGAGCCAGGCGCGACGTGCCCCAGCCGCTTTCTTCGATGGCCTGGGCCAGAGTGATCGAAGGCGGGATCACATCCACCTTGCGCACCAGATTGTCCAGATTGGCGTCGGGCTCGTCATAGGCGTCGGCCAGCGACATCACCCATTGCACATCCTCGGACGACAGGCTTTGGCCGGCATTCACCTGACGGCGGATGTCGATCAGGCGCGAGCGGTCGCGACCGATGCGGGCGTTCACCTCAAGCACCACCGGCAACAGGGTGCGCAGGAACAGCGCCTTGCGAGCGTCGGGGGCGTCAAGGCTGTCCAGATCAGCCGGCAGCGAGGCCAGCAGAAGGCGCGGCACCGAGATATAGCCAGCCGCCACCGATTCCAGATCGAAGCCGATGCGGTCGAAGGCGGCCTGAAGCTGGCCGGCGTTGCGGGTTTCGGACAGGCGGATCGTAAAGGTCGCCGGCGGCAAAGCGCCATGGGCGACGGGAACCTGAGTCTGCTGGGAAGCAAGATGCGGCAGTGCATGGCCGCTCGAAACCAGGGCGATCAAACCAACGGTGAAGGAGGCCAAAAGGGCCAGAGCAGCGCCGTTGCGCAACGAGGTTCGAGTACGATGATTCATTAATCCAATCACTCAGCAGTTGATCCAGGCACCCCCAAGACGTCCCCTGTTGTTGAGGCCGACCCTAACAACAACAAAAGCCGCAGTGCAACCATTTTCGTTGCACTGCGTCATAAGATTTTGATTTATATGTATTTTTACTCGACGGCCTCGACCGCCTGAACCTCGGGGACATAGTAGCGCAGCATATTTTCGATGCCATGCTTCAGGGTCGCGGTGGAGCTGGGGCAGCCCGAACAGGCACCCTGCATATGCAGATAAACAACCCCGTCCTCGAAGGCGCGGAAGATGATGTCGCCGCCGTCATTGGCCACGGCGGGGCGCACGCGGGTGTCGAGCAGTTCCTTGATCTGGGTGACGATCGGGCTGTCGTCCTCGCCGCCGGTCTTGACCTCGGCGTTATCGTCGATCAGGGCGTCGCCGGCGGTATAATGATCCATGATGGCGCCCAGCACGGCGGGCTTCAACACCGGCCAGTCGACGCCTTCGCTCTTGGTCACCGAGATGAAGTCCGAGCCCAAGAACACGCCGGTCACACCGCCCAGATTGAACAGGCGCGAGGCCAGCGGCGAACGCTTGGCCATCTCGATGTCAGAGAAAGAGGCGGTGGTGTTGCCCAGAACATCGACGCCCGGCAGGAACTTCAGGGTGTTGGGGTTCGGGGTGGCTTCGGTCTGAATGAACATGGCGGTACGTCGTCCTCAAACAGGGTACATCGATGGGTGCTTAAACGCAGAAATGGGGGATGAGGCCCGATTAGTCAAGTCCTGTAGTCGGGTACTTCGGCCCCCATCATGGCATGTCATCGAGCATGAACCAGACCGGAATCGAGCGGATCTTGTCGGATTCCATGCCCGGCGGCAGATGCAAAGGCTGGATTTGCCGCAGGGTGCGATAGAAATTCATCAAGGGGACATAAGCCGGGTCGTTGATCGACATTTTGTCGATGCCGACCAGTGCGGCGGTGGGATTCCAGGGGCCATCGGCGGCAAAGGGCGGACCGAACATGCCGTTCGGCTTCAGATCGATCACCAGATGGATGTTGAGATTCTTGCCGCGTAGCTGATCGGGCGGGCTCCAATAGCCGGAAACCTGGGTCAAGATCAAATCGCTGATCGTGCGGGTCGTCGGATCGAGATTACGCCGCGCATGGTCGGCGGCCTCGCGCTCGCTCATGGGGTTGGGCGTCGGCGCGGATTTCTCGGCCAGCTTGTCGGGATGCAGATTGGGTTTTGGCGGCGCCGGCTCGACCTTCGGAGCCACAGGTTTCATCAGCGGCGGGGCCGGAGCCGGCTTGGCCTCGGGCTTGGCCTCGGGCTTCGCCTCTGGCTTGACCTCAGCTTTGACCTCGGGCGGCTTGGGCTGTTCTTGCGGCTTCGGTTCGGGCTTCACCTCGGCGGGTGGCGGCGGAGCCGGGGGCGGAGTCGCCGCCTGCGGGGTCGGAGCTGGAGCGGGCACCAGACTGACCGGCACCGGCACTTCTTCATCGCCCAGCGACGTCCAGGGCGGGTCGAGCGTCATCAGGAAGACGAAGCCGATATGCACCAGTAGCGACAGCACCACCGCCAGCAGGGCCAAAAGGGAAATGCCTCGGTCCCGCGGCGACAGCGGCGCGGGGGACAGGCCAAGGTCGGTTGCGTTCATCAGGTCAGGGCGTCGATAGCGTCGTCGGTCAGGCTGCCGGGGACGATGGTCAGGGGAATGCGCAGGCGGTTGACATATTTGCCGCTCAGGGCCGCGATCAGCGGGCCCGGACCCTCGGGGCCGGTGCCGGCGGCCAGCACTAGGATCGACATCGAGGGCTCTTCGTTGATCAGCGCCAGCAGCTCGTCGCGGGCATTGCCTTCGCGGACATAAAGCATCGGCAACTCGCCCGAGGTTTCATTGACCTCGGCGGCAAGGCGCTGCAGCAATGTTTCGGCATCCTGGCGGGCTTCGTCGCGCATGCGGTTGGCGATGGCGGCGAAATGCTGGAACTCGGCGGGCTCGACCACCCGCAGCAGAGCGACGCGGCCACCGGAATGAAGGGCGCGGCGGCAGGCATAGCGGAGTGCTGCGCGCATCTCTTCGCTATCGTCCACCACCACCAGGAAGGTGCGGCCGGTCTTTTCCGGCGGACGGCGCCGATCGGGCAGAATTTCGCTCATGGCCTCAAGACCTCCTGAAGGCGACGGCGGCCAGCCAGCCGGCAGCCACGGCCAGCAGCACGGCAAGGATGCCGTAGAGTGCCGCTTGGCGGTTGGCGAAGTCAAAGACTTCGGCACCGACGCCGATCTTGCCGACGACCAGGGGCGTGGTCTGAGCCGACACCACCTCGCCGTTCCTGAACAGATAGACCTCCACCTGATAAGTCCCGGTGGGGACATTCGCGGGGAAGTCCATCTCGGTACGGAACAGCCGCCCGCCCATCACGGCGACCTGGCCATTTTCTCCGCCATAGAGGCCGTCATGAATCTTCAGCCGCAGCAGGGCGGCGCGGTAATCGCTATCCTCGACAGTCTGATCTTTGCGGCGGATCGACAGGCGCAGATGGTCCAGGCCGATCTGCTGGCGGTCCAGCACGGCGGCGGCGGCGATATCCTCCAGCGGGCGGGTCGAGGCGGTGCGGTAATAGACCGGAGCGTCCTGCACGCTGCCTTGGGCATGATTGATCCACAGGCCCAGCATGCGCTCCTTGCGCCGTATTACTTCCGGGGCATTGGGGCCGCGCACTACCACGACGATATCGCCATCATCCTCGACCGCGCCGAACAGCAGCACGGATGCGCCGGAAAAGCCGGTGGTGATGGCCAGCAGATGATTGGACAGATCCGCCACCAGCGGCGCTCCGGCCCGCGCCGGCAGGCCGGGCGACAGCAGCAGAAGCAGGGTCAGCAGCAGCGGGGCGGCCAGGCGTTTCAGCGCAAAGCCTCCGCGATGCGATCCAGCTGGGTCTGGGCCCTGAGCATATGGAAGCCTTCATTGGCCAGATGATTCGGCAGCAGCAGCGAGTCGTCGTCGCCATTGGTGACGAACCAGGGACGGGGTGCGGCTGCCTTTTGCAGTTCCGCCAGCATCTGCGACCAGGTCTCGGTCTGGCTGCGCTCGGCCAGCAGGTCGGCATAGTCGGCGGCCAGTCCGCGCAGGATCATGTAATGGGCATAGGCATGACCCTTGGCCTGCCAGAACGCCTTGTCGGCCCGCCAGCCATCGGTCTTGAGGACAGGGCGCGACAGGCGGGCGGCGGTGGCGTCCAGATCCTGCGAGGCGCGCTCGACCAGATGCCGCAGCGCCGGAGCTCCTTGCGGCAGACGGCTGTCGCCCGTCACCAGCCGGTTGTTGAAGTTTTCCAGCGCCCAGCCGCCATTGCGATATTGCTTGTCGGACGAAGGAATCGTGGTGATCGGCGAATTGGGGTCGAAATGCCAGATGTCGGGGGCATAGCGCAGCAAGGCGGCGGCGCGGTCCAGATCGGGATCGGCCACCGGCGGCTCGGCCTCGTTCTGCCGGGCTTCGTTCAGGGCCTGGGCGAAGCGGGCCGAGGCGGAGATCACGCCGATCTGGTAATTCGGCATGTCGTCCAGGATCGCCACCGGCATGAAGAACGGCTTGTTGGCCATCCAGCCATGGACATCCACCTCGCGGTGAATCACGGCGGCGGCGACCGAGACCGCCAGGCTTTGGCCGTTCTGATAGGCAGGGCTGAAATTCACATCGTCATCGACGACATGCGCCCGCCAGGCGCCCACCGGATAATAAAGCAGGATCGCCATCAGCACGCCCAAGGCCACCAGAACCGGCAACCGTCGTCCGCCATTGGCAAGCTGGCCGGCCAGACCGGGTTTGGCGGCGGCTTCCGGCAAAGGCTCTTCGCCGCCTTCGGCCTGAGTCAGCGGATCGGCCGGCGTTTCGGAGGCAGGCTGAGGATCGTCGGGTATGGCGGGGGACATGGCGGGCTCCCGGGGAGAATCGACTTATTTCCTACGCCCAGCCTGGATTTTGTGCAAGCGCGGCTGGGTGTTTCTCTCATATGTCAGGCCTGATCGGCCAACAGGTCTTCAACGAAGCGCGGCACCACTTCGCTGGCCGGGCCATAGATGCCGTCATGAAACAGGGTTGCCCCTTTGGACGGCTCAAGGTTCAGTTCCAAAGCGGTGGCGTCGGTGCGTTCGCGCACATGGGCGACGAAGCCGGCGGCGGGATAAACATTGCCCGAGGTGCCGATCGATAAGAACAGCCAGCTGCGCTCCAGCGCCTGGAAGATACTGTCCATCTCCAGCGGCACTTCGCCGAACCAGACCACATGCGGGCGTACCCGGCTTTTGGTCTCGCAGACCGGGCAGACGCTCTCGACACTCATCTCGCCGGGCCAGTCCAGCACCCGGCCGCAAGCCTCGCAGCGGCCCTTCATCAGTTCGCCATGCATATGGATGATGTTTTCGCTGCCGGCCCGCTCATGCAGATCATCGATGTTCTGGGTGACGATCAGCACCCCATGCGGCCATTCCCGTTCCAGCCGGGCCAGCGCCAGATGGGCGGGGTTGGGCAGCACCTCGCCATCCGACAGCTGGGCGCGCCGCGCGTTGTAGAAGTCATGCAGCAAGGTGGGATTGCGGCGGTAGCCCTGGGGCGTGCAGACCTCTTCCAGGCTATAGCGGGACCAGACGCCGCCTTCGCAGCGAAAGGTATCCAAGCCGGATTCCTTGGAGATTCCGGCGCCGGTCAGAATGACGATGGGGCCCGACATGACGGCGATCCTTAAGGCCTTGCTCTCTTTTTGCGGTGCTTCAAGCGACCGTTACAGGAGATACCCCATCCCGCCCGGCTTGGCTTGGTGAAATTCAAATTTGCCACAATGGGGGGTTATGGTAGAAATAAAATTCCAATTTGGAGGGTGATTTGATCAAGATTCTTTTCGTCTGCACCGGCAACATCTGCCGTTCGCCGACGGCCGACGGGGTGATGCGGGGCCGCATCGCCGCCGCGGGGCTGGAGGGCAAGGTGCTGGTGGATTCCGCCGGCACTCATGGCTTCCATGCCGGAGAGCCGCCCGACCGGCGCAGCCAAAGCACCGCTCTGAAGCATGGTGTCGATCTGTCGGGACTGATCTCGCGCAAGCTGACGCGACGGGATTTCGAAAGTTTTCAGGTGATCGCCGCCATGGATCACGGACATCTGGACGCCCTGCGGCGCATGAGCCCGCCCGAATTCCAAGACCGGCTGCATCTGTTCATGGACTTCGCCCAAGGCTATGACGGGGCGGACGAGGTTCCCGATCCCTATTACGGCGAGCATGGCTTCGAAGAGGTCTTCGCCATGATCGAGAAAGGCTGCGACGGGCTGTTGGCCTATCTTAAAGCGACCTACCGGCTTTAAATCTTCTCGACCCCGATACGGACCGGCGGCAGTCGCAGATTGATCACCGTGCCCCGGTTGGGCTGGCTGGCGATGGTCATTCCGCCACCATGCAGTTCCATCAGCTGTTTTGCCAGCGGCAGCCCTAAGCCGGCGCCGGTCAATTCCGAGCGGGTGCCGGACGCATTCTGGCCGAAGGGGCGGGTGATGGTCTCGACCTGGTCTTCGGTCATGCCGCAGCCGGTGTCGGAGACGCGCACCAGCAATCCGCCATCGGGCTCCATCTCGGCCATCACCGCCACCCGCCCGCCGGCGGGTGTGAATTTGACGGCGTTGGTCAGCAGATTCAGCAGCACCTGCTTGAAGCGGGTGGGGTCCAGCGAGACCGGGGGCAGATTGCCGGGGACATTGTTCTGCAGACTGCACCCAGCCTTCTGAGCCTGGGCGCGGACCATCGACAGCACTTCCTCGGCCAGCAAGGAAACGTCCGAAGATTTTTCTTCCAGTTCCAGCCGCCCGGCCTCGATGCGGGCCAGATCCACCAGATCCTCGATCAGCTCGCCCAGATGGGCGGCGGAATGGCCGATGTCGTTGACATAGTCGCGATAGCGGTCATTACCGATGGGGCCGAAGAATTCCTGGCGCATGACGTCGGCGAATCCGACGATGCTGTTCAGCGGCGTGCGCAGCTCGTGGCTGATATGGGCCAGGAAGTTGGATTTGGCCCGGGTCGAAGCCTCGGCCCGTTCCTTGGCGGCGATCAGTTCGGCGGCGGCGCGCCTCTGTTCGGTGATATCTCGGAAGGCGATGACGGCGCCGGTGGTCTCGCCGGCCTCGATGACGGGAGCCAGGACGAATTCCACCGGCAGAGCGGTGCCGTCCTTGCGGCGGAAAACGCCGGCGCGGAAGCGGCGCGGCAAGCCTGGGCCGGACTCCGGAGCCAGAGCGCCATCGGGCTCGGGCGCCAGCAGGGCCTGGGCCGGCTTTTCCAGAACTTCCTCGTTGCGCCAGCCCAACAGCTCTTGCGCCGCCGGATTGACGAAGGTGAAACGCCCCTCGCTGTCCAGGCCGAACACCCCTTCGCCCAGCGAATGCAGGATCAGTTCATGGCGCAGGCGCAGGGCGGCGCTGGCCTGTTCCTGGCCGCGGCGTTCGGTGACGTCCGAGCCGGTGCCGCGATAGCCGGCGAATTGCCCGGCCATATCGGTGACCGGTTTACCCGACAGCAGCATCCAGCGCCGCTCGCCGTTCCAGTCGAGCCGCAGCCCGACGTCATGGAAAGCGCGGCGGTCATGCATCGGACCGGCGGTCAGATCGGGCTGGTCGGGGCTGGCGGGCGTGAACAGCTCGGCCGGATTGCGTCCCAGCAGCAGCTCGGCGGGCAGTCCCGACAGCTCGGCGAAACGCTTCGAGACATAGCGGAAGCGAAGGTCGGGTCCGGCTTCCCACAGCCAGTCCGACGCTGCTTCGGCGATGTCGCGGAAGCGCTGCTCGGAAGCCCGCAGGGTTTCCTCGGTATGGCTGCGCTCGGCGATTTCCGCCTTCAGCTCGTTGGTGCGGGCATTGTAACGGGATTCCAGCGCCTCGTTGACCCGGCGCAAGCGGCGATACTGTTTTTCCAGGATCGAGCGCAACACCAGCATCGATGCCAGGATGAAGCTGGCATCCAGGGCAATCGACAGATATTCCCGCCCCGGCATGTCGTTCAGCCCCAGCTCCATCAGCAGATCGACGCCGATGAAATAGATCAGGCTGACGGCGGCGAAGACGCCGAGTACGCGCATAGGGGTCGGAGGCAGGCGGAACATGAAGACTGGGCTGTCCTGAATAGGTTCAGACAGCCCAGTCTAACATTGCTGGCGGGTGAAAACGAGTATCCCCGCATGCGAGATGGTTTTAGCGGCGGGCAATCGCCGGTTCGGTGCCGTTGGCCAGCAGGCCCAGGATATGGCTGGGCTCTTCGTGGGTGGCGCGGGCGATCTCGGTGATCGACTGTTCCGTGCTGGCCGAGATGCCGTCTTCGGACAAACGGGCGATCATCGCCTCGGGCTCCAGACCGAAGACCGGAGCCAGTCGCGACAGCGGCGTGCGCTCGACCGCCATCAGGGTGGAACGTACCGGATTGCCCGCCGGGTCGGTGGGGGCGAAGCTGAGATACATGGCTACCGCCAGGCAAGACACCCCCAGCAAAAGCTGGGTGCGGGGGGCGGCCACCAGATTGCGAAGGGCTCGGCCATTGCGGACCAGATGCGCGACAATGGCGGTGAGCAGCCCGAGGCCCAGCCATTCATGCATGGCCTTCACATTGCTGCTGGCCAGATGAAAGAACATGGCCAAGCCGCTGCCGCCGACGATCAGCATCAGAGCTCCCGCCAGCGGCGTGGCATAGTTGCGCATCAGGCTGGAAACCGTCGCCCCACGTCCGGTGGCTTTCGAGGGCAGGGTCAGGACGAACGGAGTGGACTGCTGGCTGTTCATGATGAAGAAGGTCCTTGGGAGATGTGCAGGGTGTCAATCAAGCCAGTGCAGAATGAGGGCCTTCTGTTTCAGGGCGATGAGCCTTTTGGTAACAGGCTGTTTCGCGGGATCGGCAAAGGGCTTTAAGATGCTGACGCAATCTCTGGAGGTGATTGCGTCGTTGGGCCAGGAGGCGGGCTGTGAGCGATCCTTTGAGTGACAATCTGCTGATCGAGCTTCTGGAGACTGGCGATGGCGGCCTGCGCCTGCTGCTGTCCGGAACCGAACCGGTCGAGAGCGAAACACCGCCGCCGGTTCCGGACGCTTATAAAATGGAGCCCACCGACAATTGCCCCCTCTGGGAAATCGAATGGCCCGAGACTGTGTCCTATCAGGTCCAGTGGGAAAGCTATGTCAACTTCCAGCCGGATTTTAAATATGAGGTCGAGGGGATTCTACTGCGCCATCTCCGCAGCCGGTTTTTGGACCGGCTGAAGGAAGATCTCTGGCTGACCGACGCCTATCTTGAAGATCAGGGGCAAAAGATCATGGCCTGGACCATCATGACCTGGTGGCAGGTCATTGATGTCGCGGCAATGAAACCTCCGACCGTGCGGCTTCATCCTTACTCGGCGCTGCCTTCGCTGCGCAGAATCCAACATCGCGCCTGATCCACTGCGTCGCCTTCGAAATAGGCGGCCAGATGCACCAGCAGGCGGGGGCCGCCATGGGGGTCTTGGGCGATGCGGTAAAGATGGGTCCACAGGCCGTGGCGGCGATGCACCACCGCCCAGAAGCCGCCCTTGCCCTTGTCTTTGCCGAGCCCGCAGGCCGGGCCCAGATAATGGGCTTCGTCGTCGGGGCCCAGGATCAGGGTCAGGTCCGGCTGGATGATCAGATCGTCATGCATAATAAAAAAACCCTCCGTCGCGAACGAGGAAGGCTGACGCAATCGATTGGCTGTCCCGTTTGATTGCCGAGATGGCCACATCCCCTTCGACCTTGCGAAGGGCACCACCTTGCCCGGGAGGCAGGTTGGTGTTGGGCGTCAGCCCAACTCTTGATGTCTGCGCCAAACATGCCTGATGGGAGGCGGGCTGTGCAAGGGGAAACGAAATCGCTATAGTCGCGGCGCGTTTCTCCGGCCTGTGATCGAGCCTTGCATGACTGTCCGCCTTCGTCTTGACCCGCGTCTTTTTCTCGGCTTGATCGCTTTGGCCTTTCTGGCCTGGATGGTGCCGAAGGGGCTGACGCCGCTCTATGATCCCGACTCCACCAGCTATCTGGATAATTCCTCGTTCCGCAGCTTGGGTTATCCGATGATTCTCCGGCTGTTCGGCATGCCGTTGACGGTGTTGGCCCAGCCTGTGGTCTATGCGGCGGCGGTGCTGGTCTTGTGCTTCGAGATGCTGCGCCGGCCCGGCATGGGCTTCTGGTCGGTGGTGACGGCGGCGGCGCTGCTGGGGAACCCCGAGCTGAACAAGTACCACGCCTATATCATGACCGAATCGCTGTTCTTCAGCCTGACGGTGCTGTGGCTGGCGGCGGCCCTGCGTTACTTGCGCAAGCCCTCGGCTGGGGCGGCGGTGGCGCTCTCACTGCTGGCGGGGTTGGCGGCCATCATCCGCCCGACGGCTTATATGATGCCGGCCTTGCTGGTGTTGCTGGTGCTGCTGACCCATGCCCGGCTGAAGCGCGGCGAGCTGTTACGCATGTTGGCGCTGGCGGTGCTGCCGATGCTGTTGCTGGTCGGCGTCGAGCGCGGGGTCTGGCGGTCGGTCCATGGTCCCGACGCCGTGACGCTGGCGGGCCGGCATTTCTTCGCCAAGGGCGGGCTGATCGATTTGCCCAGCGATGATGCGCTGCAATTCCCCGACGATCCGGTACGCCAGCGGCTGCAGGAGGCCTTGCGCAACGACTTTGCGCCGGTGCGCCAATTGCTGCGCGAGGTGCCCGAAGCCAATATCCTCGACGTGCTGCAGGGCAATTACGAGATCTGCATGGAATATGCCTGCAGCGAGGTTTTCCGCAAGGACCTGCCCCAGGTGGAAGATCGTCAGATGAACAAGCTGCTGATCGAAATGGGCCTGCGCCGCATCGCTTCCTCGCCCATGGGCTATCTGCGGCTGACCCTGCGGAACTATCTTTATATGTGGGAGCTTTACTCTCAAAGCCACCCTGACCTACTGCCGGGATTCGAAGCCTATATCGCCACCAAACGTCCCTTGCCCTTCGAAGAGCAGGTGCAGTCGCTGGTCACGCCCGCTCAGCCCAGCCGCATCGCCATCGTCGTCCGGCCCGGGGTGATGGCGCTGGGTTGGCTGACCGGATTGCTGAGTTTGGCGGGGCTGGTGCTGTGCCTGACGGGCCGGGTGCGGTCCGAGCTGCTGGGCGGAGCGATCGCCTCTGGCGTTCTGTGCCATGTCGGCATCTGGTTCACCGCCATGCTGGGCATCGGTTGCCCGCGCTATACCGTCAGCTTCTGGCCGGCGATGGTCTTTTCCGGCATTTGCTTTAGCGCCTGGGGATGGCAGCGGCTGAGGGGCAGGGGCTAGCTTCAGCCGGAACAACGAAAAACCCGCCGGGATCTCTCCCAGGCGGGTTTTTTCTTCGTCTCAAGCTGGGCGGCTCAGGTCCGGCGGCTCACTTGGGAGCCAGCACCATGACCATCTGACGGCCTTCCATCTTGGGGAACTGTTCGACCTTGACCAAGTCGTCCATCTCCGCGCGCACGCGATCCAGCACCTTCATGCCCAGATCCTGGTGAGCCATTTCACGACCGCGGAAGCGCAGGGTGACCTTCACCTTGTCGCCTTCTTCCAGGAACTTGCGCATGGCCCGCATCTTGACATTGTAGTCATTGTCGTCGATGCCGGGGCGAAGCTTGATTTCCTTGACCTCGATGACCTTCTGCTTCTTGCGGGCTTCGGTCTTCTTCTTCTGGGCTTCGTACTTGAATTTGCCGTAGTCCAGAATCTTACAGACCGGCGGCTCGGCATTGGGCGAGACCTCAACGAGGTCCAGGCCCACTTCGGCAGCCATCTCGAGTCCTTCGCGGAGGGAGACCACACCCACCATTTCCCCATCGGCATCAACCAGCCGAATGGTGCGGGAATCGATCTCAGTGTTGACGCGCGGGCCTTCTTGGCCCTTGGGCGCGGGTGCGGGCGGCTTGACTATGAAAAGTCTCCTGTCGTTGTCATGCGGAAAATGCGCCGGCCCGCCCCAACGGGCCCGCGCACTCGTCAAAATTGGTATTTCGTCAGGCGCCCGGAACGGTCGCCTCGGCAGTCAGTTTAGCAATGGCGTCATCCAGCGCAAGAATTTCTTGCGCCTGGCTGCCCAAACGGCGAACCGCCACGGTGCCTTCCTCGCCTTCGCGCTTGCCAACCACCAGCAAAGCCGGAACCTTGGCCAGCGAATGTTCGCGGACCTTGTAGTTGATCTTTTCGTTGCGAAGATCGAGCTCGGCCCGCAATCCGGCGGCCTTCAGCTTGGCCAGCACGGCCTTGGCATAGTCGTCGGCTTCGTTGGTGATGGTCGCCACCACCGCCTGGACCGGAGCCAGCCAGACCGGGAACTTGCCGGCGTGATGCTCGATCAGAATGCCCAGGAAGCGCTCGAACGAACCCAGGATGGCGCGATGCAGCATCACCGGACGCTTCTTGGTGCCGTCTTCGGCGACATAATTGGCGTCCAGACGTTCCGGCAGCACGAAGTCCACCTGCAGGGTGCCGCACTGCCAGTCGCGGCCGATGGCGTCGCGCAGCACGAACTCCAGCTTCGGGCCATAGAAGGCGCCTTCGCCGGGGTTCAGGGTGGTTTCCAGCCCAGCCGCCTGCGAGGCGTCGAGCAGAGCCTTTTCGGCCTGATCCCAGATTTCGTCCGAACCGGCGCGGGTGGCCGGGCGGTCCGAGAACTTCACGCGCACATCTTCGAAGCCGAAGTCCTTATAGACCGACTTCAGCATCTCGCAGAACGAGATGGTTTCAGACGTGATCTGATCCTCGGTGCAGAAGATATGGGCGTCGTCCTGGGTGAAGGCGCGCACGCGCATGATGCCGTGCAAAGCGCCCGACGGCTCGTAGCGATGGCAAGAGCCGAACTCGGCCATGCGCAGCGGCAGGTCGCGATAGCTCTTGATGCCGGTGCGGAAAATCTGCACATGGCAAGGACAGTTCATCGGCTTGATGGCCAGGACCTTTTCGTCCGGCGTCTGCACGGTGAACATGTTGGCGCCGAACTTCTCCCAATGGCCCGACGCTTCCCACAGGGAGCGATCGACCATCTGCGGGGTCTTCACTTCGACATAGTCGTTCTGGTCCAGACGGCGGCGCATATAGCTTTCGACGGTGCGCCACAGGGTCCAGCCCTTGGGATGCCAGAAGACGTTGCCGACCGCCTCTTCCTGCTGATGGAACAGTTCCATCTCGCGGCCCAGGCGGCGATGATCGCGCTTCTCGGCCTCTTCCAGCATGGTGAGATAGGCCTTCAGGTCCTTCTCGTCGAACCAGGCGGTGCCGTAGACGCGCTGCAGCATCTCGTTGCGGTGATCGCCGCGCCAGTAAGCGCCGGCCACCTTCATCAGCTTGAAGGCCTTGCCCAGCTTGGCGGTGGAGGGCAGATGCGGGCCGCGGCACAGATCGATGAAGTTGCCCTGGCGGTACAAGCTGATGGCCTGACCGGCGGGGATCGAGCCGATGATCTCGGCCTTGTACTTTTCGCCCATGCCTTCGAAGAACTTCACCGCTTCGTCGCGGTCCATTTCCTCGCGCACAATGGCTTCGTCGCGGGCGACGATCTCGCGCATCTTGGCCTCGATCTTCTCGAGGTCTTCGGGCGTGAAGGGGGTCGGACGGGCGAAGTCGTAATAGAAGCCGTTCTCGATGGCCGGGCCGATGGTGACCTGGGTGTCGGGATACAGCTCCTTGACCGCTTCGGCCATCACATGGGCGGCGTCATGCCGGAGCAGTTCCAGCGCTTCCGGGTCCTTCGAGGTCACGATCGCCACCGCCGTATCGGCGGTGATGCTAGTGCTCAGATCCTTCATCACGCCGTCGATGCGAATGGCCAGCGCCGACTTGGCGAGACCGGGACCGATGGACTGCGCCAGTTCGAGACCCGTCACCGGACCTTCGAAGTTGCGCAGGCTGCCGTCAGGCAGAGTAATGGCGACCATGGACTTAAGCTCGTTCTCTAAAGGGTTCCAAACCTGCTGGACATTAAGCTTTCCTGCCGCCAAGTCAATGACGGGATGGCAGGGTTGCGGCGGGAAAGGAGTGGTTAGCTGGTGGTGCTGACCGACCAGGAACAGCTGATCACCGGCGGACGGGCCTCCAGCGCCAGCACCACGGCATCCAGCTCTTCCGGCACGGCGGTGGTGGGGACCAGCACGGCGGCCAGTTCCACTTCGTCCTCGCCTTCCGACAGCACTTCGATTTCGCGCAGGGGGTAGTCGGCCTTCTCCAGCTCTTCATAGAGCCATTCGCGCAGGTCGGCGGCCACCGCCGGATCGCAGACCGCATGCACGCGATAGCAGGCTTCGGTCACCCGTTCGTCCATTGGCTTGCGGTTGATGTAGTTGACCAGTGGGCGCAGCAGAGTGTTGCCGGCTAGCACGAACAGGGTCAGCAGAATCGCCTCGGCGGCATAGCCGGCCCCGGACGCCGCGCCGACTGCCGCCGAGCACCATAGGGTCGCGGCGGTATTCAGTCCGCGCACATGGGTGCCGTCCTTCATGATGACGCCGGCGCCCAGGAAGCCGATGCCCGAGACTACATAGGCGATGATCCGTACGGCCCCCTCGGCGCCCATGATATGCATGCCGATATCGGCAAAGGCGGCGGCGCCCACCGCCACCAGCACATTGGTCCGCAGTCCAGCCGTGCGCTGGCGATACTGCCTCTCGAAGCCGATGGCGGTTCCCAGCACGAAGGCGATAGCCAGCACCACGAAGGTATCGGCCAGGGAGACAGGATCGAAGGAGGCGAAGGCTCTCATGATGCGGACCCGCTTGCGAAGTTGGCGCACTATAGGCGGGGAAAGGGGCTGTTTCCCAGGCTGTTTTCGCTGCCGGAACGGCATTTTGGCCACAGCGCCATAACTTCGCCATAATTTCGATCAATTTTATTGATGATGCGGCGCAAAAGGATTATGAGCATCGCAAAATCCTGATCTATGTCCGCCCGCGTCTGGGGCGGTGAAATCTGCGGCGTCATGAATATCGATCTGGCCCGGACCTTCCTGGAGATCGCCGAGACCGGCAACTTCAACAAGGCAGCCGAGCGTCTGGCCGTCACCCAGTCCACCGTCTCCATGCGCGTGAAAGCGCTGGAGGACGAGTTGGGGCGTCCGCTCTTCACCCGCAGCAAGGCCGGCACCGAGCTGACCACCGCCGGCACGCAGTTTCGCCGCTACGCCACCACCATGGTGCGGGTGTGGGAACAGGCGCGCCAGGAACTGGCTCTGCCGCCGGGTTTTCATTCGGTGCTGACGGTGGGCGGGCAGTTCTCGCTGTGGGACCGCATGCTGCTGCGCTGGGTGCCCTGGATGCGGGCCGCCATGCCGAATGTCGCCTTGCGGGTCGAGGTCGGCTTGTCCGATGGTCTGATGCGTCAGCTGGCCGAAGGCCTGATCGATATCGGCGTGATGTATTCGCCGCAAAGCCGCCCCGGTCTGGTGACCGAGAAGCTGTTGGAAGAACGCCTGGTGCTGGTTTCCACCACCCCGCGTGAGCTGGGGCAGTGGGATGATTCTTACGTCTTTGTGGATTGGGGGCCGGAATTCCGCGCCGCTCACAGCCAGACCTTCCCCGATCTGTCGACGCCGGCCATTTCGGTGGGGTTGGGGGCTTTGGGCTTGCAGCATATTCTGGCCAACGGCGGCTTTGGTTATTTCCCCATGCGGGTGGTGCGTCCCTATCTGGCCGAGGGCAAGGTCAGCCTGATCGCCGACGCGCCCGAGTTCCGCCGTCCGGCCTTCATGGTCTATCCCGGCCAGGACGAACAGACCGACAGTTTGCGCACCGCCGTGCGCGGCTTGCGCCACGTCGCGACGTTGGAATCCGAGGAATAGCTTCTCCCGCCCCGGCTTTGCGATTAGAGTTGAACTAGGGAGTTCAACTCGGGGGTTTGTCATGGCCGAAGAACAGCCGAACGGCAATGGCCAGGGGAATGGAAACGCCAAGGCCACCAGGGCCAAGCGCTTCAAGATTCTGGGCAGTGTGCTGGCGGTGGCCGGAATTGTTGGCGGTGGCTATTGGCTGCTGACCCGTAATCATGAAACCACCGACGACGCCTTCATCGAAGCCGATGTGATCGAGCTTGCCCCGCAGGTCGGCGGGCCGGTGGTGGCGCTGCATATCACCGACAATCAGTGGGTCGAGGCCGGGCAGCCCTTGCTGGAGATCGATCCCCGCGATTATCAGGTGGCGGTGGATCAGGCGCGTGCCGCTGTCGCCATGGCGCAGGCCGATCTGGATGTGACCAAGGCCAGCAGCGGCGCCAGCCTGGATGCCGCCAATCATGCGGTGACCGAATCGCAGAAGTTGGTTGACGAAGCCGCCCGCACTTCCGAAGCCCAGGCCGCCGACGCCCAGCGGGCCCAGCTGGATGTGAAGCGTTATGACGAGCTTTTGAAATCCACCTTCGCCTCGCGTCAGCGTTATGAGCAGGCTTTGGCCGATGCTCGCTCGTCCCAGGCCAAGTGGAAGGCCAATCAGGCGGCTGCCGATGCCTCCCGCGCGGCTTTGGCTCAGGCGCAGGCCAAGCTGGCCGACGCCCAGGCCGCTCCTTTGCGGGTCGCCCAGAAAGATGCGGCGCTGGAACAGGCCAAGGCCAATCTGGCTCAGGCCGAGCTGAATCTGTCTTACACCCATCTGACGGCGGCTCAGGCCGGGCGCATCACCCGGCGCGCCGTGCATCAGGGTGATCTGGTCAGCAAGGGCCAGGCGCTGGGCTATCTGGTCACCTCGCCGCCCTGGGTCGAGGCCAACTACAAGGAAACCCAGCTGACCCGCATGCATGTCGGCCAGCCGGTGGTGGTGCATGTCGATGCCTATCCCGGACAGCCCTTGTCGGGGCATGTGGACAGCATCATGGCCGGCAGCGGCGCTCGCTTCTCGGTGCTGCCGGCGGAAAACGCCACCGGCAATTTCGTCAAGGTGGTGCAGCGGGTGCCGGTCAAGATCACCTTCGATGATCCGAAAGACCCGCTGATCCCCAAGCTGTCGCCGGGCCTGTCGGTCTCGCCCGATGTGGATGTGAGCGCTCCATGAGCCCCGACGCCGGCTTCACCAAGGCCGGAGTCAATCCGTGGCTGGTGGCCCCGGTGGTGGCCCTGGCCGCCTTCATGGAAGTGCTCGACATCTCGATCGCCAATGTCTCGTTGCAGCATATCGCCGGCGATCTGGGGGCGGGGCAGGATGAATCCACCTGGGTGCTGACCTCTTATCTGGTCACCAACGCCATCATCCTGCCGGTGTCGGGCTGGCTGTCGGGGGTGATGGGGCGCAAGCGCTTCTTCATGGCCTGCATCGCCGGTTTCTCCATCAGTTCCCTGCTCTGCGGCATGGCGCCGACCCTGGCGGCGCTGATCGTCGCCCGCGCCGTACAAGGCTTGACGGGCGGCGGCTTGCAGCCTTCTGCTCAGGCGATTTTGGCCGACAGTTTCCCGGTGCGGCAACGGGGCATGGCCTTTGCCCTTTATGGCATGTCGGTGGTGTTCGCTCCCGCCATCGGCCCCACCTTGGGCGGTTGGATCACCGATACCGCCAGCTGGCGCTGGGTGTTCCTATTGAATGTGCCGGTGGGCATCGTGCTGTCGTTCCTGATCACCGCCATGGTCGAGGACCCGCCGCATCTGAAAGAAGAGCGCGAGGCCCGCAAGGGCCAGCCTTTGCGGATCGATTATCTCGGCTTCCTGTTGCTTAGCGTCGGTCTGGGCAGTTTGCAGGTGGTGCTGGATCGCGGGCAGCAGGACGACTGGTTCGAATCCGCCTTCATCCTTTGGACCAGCATCGCCTGCGGGCTGTCGCTGCTATCCTTCGTGCTGTGGGAACTGGGGCAGGACGATCCCATCGTCGATCTGCATTTGTTGCAGGACCGGAACTTTGGCTTCTCGAACATCCTGATGTTCCTGCTGGGCTTCGTGCTGATGGGCAGTACGGTGCTGCTGCCGTCCCTGGTGCAAAGGCTGTTCGGCTATACCGCGACCGAGGCTGGGCTGGTGATCACGCCGGGCGGCTTTTCCATCATGCTGCTGATGCCGCTGGTGGGCAAATTGGTCTCGACCTTCGATTGCCGCTATCTGATTGCCATCGGGCTGCTGGCCACCGCCGGAGCCCTGTTGCATATGACCGGCTTCAACCTCGATACCGACTATGCCCATTTCATGTGGGCGCGCATCTATCAGGCGATGGGGCTGGCGCTGCTGTTCATTCCCATCAACACCCTGGCCTATGTCGGCATTCCCCGCACTAAAAGCTCGTCGGCGGCGGCGCTGATCAATATGTCGCGCAATATCGGCGGCAGTTTCGGCATTTCGCTGACGATTACCTATCTAACCCGCCAGACCCAGGTGCATCAGACCTATCTGTCCGCCCATACCAGCCCGGTCTTTCCGGGGTTCCGCCATATGATGGACAGCATGGCGGCCAATTTCGTCTCGATGGGTGACGCCATGAGCATCGCCAAAACCCGCGCCGCCATGCAGATGGCGGGAATGGTGCAGTCTCAGGTCGGCATGCTGGGCTATATCGACGATTTTTCGATGCTTGGCTGGTGCTTCCTGCTGCTGGTGCCGTTCGTCTTCGTCATGCGCGCCGCACCCCGCCATGCCGCCCCGCCACCGGATGCCCATTAAGGGTGGAGCCGCTTACGCAACGAACGAAACTACGTTTGCAGTCCGCGTCAAACTGGTGAAAAGCCTCTGGCATCCAATCGCAAAAAGGGCGAACATAATGCCCGGCAAAATAAAGTTGTCCCGGATGCGGCCCCTTTCGAGGCAGCCCGCCCGGTGAAGAAAGAGCGTCAACGTGGCCGAGCAGAACGATTTTAATATCCTGTTGGTGGAGGACGAGGCGGCGGACGCATGCCTGGTCCGTTTGGCCTTGCGTGACGCCGAACAGAATTCCCAGCTGCATCATGTCAGCGACGGCGCCGAGGCTCTGGCCTTCGTGCAGCGCGAGGCTCGCTATGCCGAGGTGCCGCGCCCCAAGCTGGTGTTGCTGGACCTCAATATGCCCAGGATGAACGGGCGCGAGTTCCTGCGGCATTTCCGTGGCGATCCTAATTTCAACGATATCCCGGTGGTGGTTTTTTCGACTTCGGAATATGAGCGTGATAAGGAAAGCTGTTTTGCCCTAGGGGCCAATGATTTCGTCACCAAGCCGGTGGATATCGACGAATTCATCGCCGCCGTGAAGGGCATCGAAAATCGCTGGATGCTGGCCAGCCAAAAACAGGACTAATCATCATGAGCCGCGACCGGCCCTTCAATATCCTGCTGGTGGAAGACGATCCCGCCGATGCCTTCCTGGCCCGCACCGCCATTCGCGAATCCAAGCTGGTTTGCGACGTGCATCATGTCCCCGACGGTGACAAGGCGCTGGCCTTCCTGCGTCAGCAGGGCGATGCGACTGAGGCCCCGCGCCCCGATCTGGTGCTGCTGGATCTGAACATGCCGGGCCGAGATGGCCGGTCGGTGCTGACCGAGATGAAGAAGGACGAAGGGCTGAAGGATATCCCGGTGGTGATCCTGACCACCTCGGACGCCAGCTCCGACGTGCAGTCCTGCTATGCCAGCGGCGCCAACAGCTTCGTGACCAAGCCGGTGGATCTGGATGGCTTCCTGAAGGCCATGCGCTCGATCGAGGATTATTGGTTCGAGATCGTGCGGCTGCCCCGCTGACGGCCATGCCCGGTTCCTATCTCAAAGCCTTCGCCCAACTGTTCGATCCGGCTTTTGCCCGCATCCTGCTGAAGGGGCTGTTGTTCAGTCTTTTGGCTTATGTGCTGCTTTATGCCGGTATCGGCTGGGGGGTGAGCCAACTGCATCTGTTCGGCATCGGTTGGGCCGACGCTCTGACCGATCTGCTGGGCGGCCTGACGGTGATGGCCCTGACCCTTTTGCTCGCACCCGGCGTCATGTTGCTGGTGTTGAGTTTCTTTTTGGAAGAAGTGGCGGCTGCCGTCGAGGCCCGCCATTATCCCGGTCTGCCGGAATCCCGCCGCCAGTCGCTGACCGAGACGGTTTGGATCGCGCTACGCTTTACCGCCGTCACCCTGCTGGCCAATCTGGCGGCCTTGCCGATCTATCTGGCGCTGCTGCTGTTCGGGCTGGGGCCGTTGGCCTTTTTGCTGATCAACGGCTATCTGCTGTCACGGGATTATTTCGAGCTGGTGGCCAGCCGCCGGTTGGAGCCCGATCAGGCCGACACCCTGCGCCGCGCCCATGTCGGACGCTTGTGGCTGGGCGGCGTCGGGCTGGCTTTGATGTCGATGGTGCCGGGGCTCAATCTGGTGGTGCCCTTGATCGCTACCGCCGGGATGTTACACGAATTGGAGCGCTTGCGGCGGCGCGACGGATTTTGCTAAGGCTAGAGCCATGACGACCCGCTCTCTGAAACTTGCCGGCGCCGTGGCGCTGCTGACCCTGCTGGCCGCTTGCGGTCCCACCACCACCAATGGTCCGGGAGCGGCTTCGGCTCTGCAGACCAGCCGTCCCAGCGGCACGGGGCCGGGAACGCCGGGCGATGTCTCGGCGGATCGCTTCAAGGGGCAGACGGGCAAAGAAATCCTGACGGCTTTGGGCGAGCCCAGCTTCCGCCGCCGCGAACCGCCGGCCGAGGTCTGGCAATATTACGGCCAGGGCTGCGTGCTGGACCTGTTCCTGTATGACGAGACTGGCGGTCAACGGGTGACCCATGCGGAATTGCGGTCACGCAATTTCAACGCCGACCCGGCTCCCGACTGCCTGCCCTTGCTGCTGCAGGGCAAGCGTCAGCCGATGAGCTGAGGCTGCGAAAGCCCCTCGCCCGAAATCGGGAGAGGGGTTTGGGGTGAGGGAATAAGGGAGCGGCGCAACCAGTGCGTTGTCAGCAGTTTTCTCGTCATGCCCGGGCTTGACCCGGGTATCCAGGAACCGGCTTTTCTGAACATAGACGTGGATGGCCGGATCAAGTCCGGCCATGACGAATATTATTGTCCGCATTCCCCCCCCTAGCCGCTTGTGCAAGGGGAGGATGCGTCCGCAGCGCCGGTATCAATAATGCGGCGGCGGTTTGTCGTCCTGGGGGGATCGGTCCATGCCGGTTTCCATGGTCCGCAGCCGTTCGATCAGCCGTTGCAGCTTGGCGGCCATGATGTCGATGGTGCGGTCCTGGCGGGCGATGACGTCGGACAGATCGTCATTCATCGCCTCGTAATAGGCGATACGCATTTCCAGGGCGGTCAGGCGCTCTTGCAAATCGTCGATCTCGGTCATCCCACGATCCTATAGACCACGGCGTCGCGGCTGGTGCGGTCTTCCAATTCCAGCGAACAGGGAATGCTATAGCTGCCCACCTTCATCAGGCCGGTGCGCGGCAGATAGGCGCGGCCAGGGTCGGCCATATAGACCTCGGCCCCACCCTTGGCGCAGCGGCGCAGCCAGGCGAACACCGCTTCGGCCATCGGTTTCTCGTAGCAGACATCGCCGGCGACCACCACATCCCAGGGACAGTCGGGGCGCTGCAGCACATTGCCTTGGCTGAGGGAGACCTCGACGCCATTATCGGCGGCGTTCAGCAGGATCGAGGCGCAGGCCATGTCGTCGATCTCGGCGGCTTCGGCAGAGACCGCGCCGGTCTTGGCGGCGGCGATGGCGCTCATGCCCGAACCGGCGGCGAAGTCCAGCACCCGCTTGCCCTTGGCGATCTCGGGGTTCTCCAGCAGATGTCGGGTCAGCGCCTGTCCGCCGACCCAGGGAAAGGCCCAGTAAGGCGGCGGAACATTGTTCTGTTCCAGAAAGACCTCGGTGGCCTGCCACAGCGGGGTGATCTCGGTGGCGAGGCGGAGCGTGATCTCGGGCACCGCCGGCGGGCTGGCCTTTTCGGTGTTGGCCAGGATGAAGGCGGTTTCTCGTTCAAACATCTCTAAAGGATCTTTCCGGCGATGATGGCGGCCAGGATGATCCAGCCGAAATAACGGTTCGATTTGAAGCGGCTCAGGCAGTCAAGGCCGTCGTCCATCTTCAATCCCTTGATCTGCCAAGCCAGTTGAGCGGCAGCAGGGATCAAAAGGACATAGAAGGCCCAGCCCTCGCCGGCCGCCCAGCCCGAGGCGGCGATCAGCGCCATGGTGCCGGCATAGAAGCCGACCATCCAGCGGGGGGTAGCTTCGCCCAGGCGGCGGGCGGTGGATTTCACGCCGATCAGGGCGTCGTCTTCCTTGTCCTGATGGGCATAGACGGTGTCATAGCCCAGGGTCCAGAGCGGCCCGGCGGCATAGAGCAAGGCGGGGGCAAGGTCCAGACGCCCGGTCACCGCCGCCCAACCCATCAAGGCCCCCCAATTGAAGGTCAGGCCCAGCCAAGCCTGCGGCCACCAGGTAATCCGCTTCATGAAAGGATAGGGCACCACCAGCAACAGCGACAGGCAGCCCATCACCACGGCGGCGCCGTTCAATTGCAGCAGGATCGCCAGCCCCAACGCCAGTTGCAGCCCTAAGAAGGCGAAGGCCTGCTTGACCGACACCGCGCCGGATGGAATGGGGCGGGCGGCGGTACGGGCGACCTTGGCGTCGAATTCGTGGTCGGCCAGATCGTTGATGGTGCAGCCGGCGCCGCGCATGATCAGCGAACCCAGGGCGAACAGGGCCATCAGCCATAAATCGGGCCAGCGCGGCGAGGCCAGGGCGATGCTCCACCAGCAGGGGAACAGCAGCAGCCAGGTGCCGATGGGACGGTCGAGGCGCATCAGGCGCAGATAGGGCCGGATCGGCGCTGGAATGAAGCGGTCGATCCAATTGCCGACGGGGATATCGCCCTGCAGGGTTTGCGAAGTGGTCATGACGCGCCTAAATTAGAGGCTCACGTCCAAGAGTGCAAAGACCAGAATGGATCATCCGCCGAAACTTCGCCTTTTCACCGACGCCGCCTTGGGCGCCGGAACCAGCGTCGCACTGCCGCCTGAACAGGCGCATTACCTCTGCACCGTCATGCGGGCGGCGGTGGGCACCTCGGTCGCCTTGTTCAATGGCCGTGACGGCGAATGGCGGGCCAGCCTTGTCGAGACCGGCAAGAAGAAGGCGCTGTTGGCGGTGGAAGACCTGCTTCGCGCCCAAGCCCCCGAGCCCGACCTGTGGCTGCTGTTCGCCCCGGTGAAACGCGCCCGCATCGATTTCATCGCCGAGAAGGCGACCGAGTTGGGGGTTTCCGTGCTGCAGCCGGTCTTCACCAAACATACGGTGATGAGCCGGGTGAACGATGATCGCCTGCGTTCTATCGCCGTCGAGGCTGCTGAGCAGTGCGAACGTCTCAGTGTGCCGGATGTGCGTGATCCCATTTCCCTCGACGCCCTGCTGGCCAACTGGCCCGAGGGTCGCAAGCTGATCCTGCTGGACGAGGGCGGCGGCGGCAGGCCGGTGGCCGAGGTTCTGGCCGGGCTGGCCGGTGGTCCCGCCGCCTTGCTGGTGGGGCCCGAGGGCGGTTTCGCAAAAAGTGAACTTGACGCCTTGCGTTCTCTATCGTTTGCTGTGCCCGTCGGTCTGGGGCCAAGAATTCTCAGGGCCGATACCGCCGTGGTGGCGGCTCTGTCCTGCTACCAGGCCATTCGCGGCGACTGGCGTCTTGCGCCCCGCGATAGCGCATCCTCCAACTGAAGGGTCTGAACCGTTATGTCCGCCCCCGCCAAACCGAGCGGCGAACCCATCGTCGGCAAGGCCCAACTGATTGATTACATCGCCTCGGGCAGCAAGCCGCCGGAAGACTGGCGCATCGGCACCGAGCACGAGAAATTCGTCTTCCATTGCGGTGACCGCCGCCCGCTGGCCTATGAGGGCGAGAGCGGCATCAAGGCGCTGCTGGAAGGCCTGTCCGCCTTCGGCTGGGACAAGGTCGAGGAAGCCGGTCATGTCATCGCTTTGCTGAAAGATGGCGCCAGCATCACCCTGGAGCCGGGCGGCCAGTTCGAGCTGTCGGGTGCGCCGCTGAACGATGTTCATGCAACCTGCCGCGAGGTGGGCGAGCATCTGCGTCAGTGCAAGGAAGTCGGCTCGAAGCTGGAGATCGGCTTCTTAGGCCTGGGCTTCAATCCGAAATGGAAGCGCGACGAGATTCCCTGGATGCCCAAGGGCCGCTATCGCATCATGCGCGATTACATGCCCAAGGTCGGCACGCTGGGTCTGGACATGATGCTGCGCACCTGCACCGTGCAGGTGAACCTGGACTTTTCGTCCGAGGCCGACATGGTCAAGAAGTTCCGCACCAGCCTGGCCTTGCAGCCGGTGGCGACGGCGCTCTGGGCCAATTCGCCCTTCGTCGAGGGCAAGCCGTCGGGTTTCCTGAGCTATCGCAGCCATATCTGGACCGACACCGATCCTGACCGCTGCGGCATGATCCCCTTCATCTTCGAAGAGGGTTTCGGCTTCGAGCGCTATGTGGATTACCTGTTGGACGTGCCGATGTACTTCGTCTATCGCGACGGCCAGTATATCGACGCCTCGGGTCAGTCCTTCCGCGACTTCATGAAGGGCGAGCTGCCGGCGCTGCCCGGCCAGCTGCCGACTATCGGCGACTGGACCGACCATATGACCACCGCCTTTCCGGAGGTGCGTCTGAAAAAGTATCTGGAAATGCGCGGCGCCGACGGCGGGCCCTGGCGGCGGCTCTGTGCTCTGCCGGCCTTCTGGGTCGGTCTGCTCTATGATCAGACTTCGCTGGATGCCGCCTGGGATCTGGTCAAGGATTGGAGCATCGAAGAGCATGACCAGCTGCGCAACCATGTGCCGGCCCAGGGGCTGAAGACGCCCTTCCGCAACGGCACAGTGCGCGATCTGGCCTTGCAGGCACTGGAGATTTCCCGCGATGGCCTGAAGCGTCGCGCCCGCCTCGATGGCTTTGGCCGAGACGAGAGTATCTTCCTGGAGACCTTGCAGAGCATCGCTGCCAGTGGCATCACTCCGGCGGAAGATATGCTGGCAGACTTCGAAGGCCGCTGGGGCGGCTCGGTCGACCGGCTGTTCAAAGATCATTCCTATTAAGGGCGTTTGAAGAATGACCACCATCAAGTGCCAGTCACTTCAGGAAATCCGCGACAATATCGACCGGCTCGACAGCCTGATCGTGCCGTTGCTGGCGGAGCGTCTGGATTATGTCGGTCAGGCGGCCAGCTTCAAGAAGACCCGCGCCGATGTGGTGGTGCCCGAGCGCATCGAGTTCATCGTGCAGAAGGTGCGCGCCCAGGCCGCCCTTCTGGGCAGCGACCCGGATGTGTTCGAACGGGTCTTCCGCGCTATCATGGATAATTATATCGCCTACGAGGATAAGCGCTGGGCGGCGTTGCACCAGCTGTGAAGCTGGTCGGCCAGTCGTTCTAGGACGCTGGCCCAATCCTCGGCTGACGGCTGGCGGAACAGTCGGGCGTTCGGATACCAGGGCGTGTCAGAACGATCCGACAGCCAGCGCCAGCAGCCATCGAAGCGCGACAGAATCCAGACCGGCTTGCCCAGTGCGCCGGCCAGATGCGCCACGGCGGTATCGACGCTGATCACCAAATCCAAGGCCTGAACGGCTGCGGCAGTATCGGCGAAATCCCAGCCATCCTCGATCACCTCTTTCGGGCGCAGGGCTTTGTCGAGGCGGCGGATTTGCGCTGCCGCCGGACCTTTCTGCAAACTGACGAACTGGATGCCGGGCATGCCCAGCAGCGGTTTGAATTGCGCCAGCGACAGGCTGCGGCGCTTGTCGATGGCGCTGGCCAGCGGATCATGGCTGCGAGAATCGCCGGCCCAGACCAGCCCGACCTTCAGTTTCGCGCCGTCAAGCCGCTCGGTCCAATCGCTGGGCGGAGCCGTCAGGTAAGGAATCGGGGCCGGTACGGTCTCGATCCGGGTGCCCAGGATGCGCGGCAGGCTCATCAGCGGCAGATGCAGATCGAAGGCGGGAAGGGGCTCGCCCGCCGTCACCACCTGCGCCACGCCGGGGGTGCTGGTCGCCAGACGAGCCAGGGCTTTGGGCAGCTCGACCACCACTTCTGCCCCTCGTTTCGCCACATCCTGGCAGAAGCGCAGGAATTGCAGGCTGTCACCGAAGCCTTGCTCGGCATAAAGCAGGATGCGCTTGCCGGCGATATCCTCGCCCGCCCATTCCGGCTGGGGGAAGCTGCGGGGGCTGGCATTGCCAACGCCGCCCTTCAGCCGCCATTCCCGCTCTTGCCAGCCTTCCGCCCAGTCGCCCTTCTGCAACAGGACCAGGGAGCGGTTGAAGCGGGCGCGGGGATTGTCGGGGCGCAGGCTTAAGGATCGGTCATAGACCGCCAAAGCCTCGTCCAACCTTTGCTGCTGATGCAGCAGCATGGCCAGATTGTTCAGAATGTCCGGATCGTCGGGACGCAGGGTCAGGGCCTTGCGGGCCTGTTCTTCGCCCTCGGCCGCCCGGTTCAGCTGCCCCAGCACGATGGCCAGATTGCCATAGGCCTCGGGCAGGTCGGGCAGCAAAGGCTGGCCCTGACGGAAGGCCTGTTCGGCCTCGGCGGGGCGGGCCAGTTCGGCCAAGGCGATGCCGAGATTGATCCAGGCGGCGCCATGACGGGGTTCGCAGCGCACGGCCTTTTGCCAAGCGGCGATGGCGGCCTCGGTCTTGCCGGTCTGCATCTCGGCCAGGCCCAAGGCGTACCAGCCGTCGGCCAGCTTCGGCGCTTGTTTGAGGATTTTACGGTAAAGCAGGGCGGCTTCGGCCAATTGCCCGGCCTGATGCCGGCCCATGGCCTCGGCCAATTGGGCCTGGACCTGCGCCGGGATCATCTTTGCTTATGCTTGGCCTGATACATGGCGTGATCGGCGAAATCCATCAGCGCCGCCATATCGGCGGCATGGTCGGGATAAACGCCGATGCCGATGCTGGCGCCGACCGAAAGCTCGTGATTCTCGTAAGGAATCGGAGCCATCACGGCGGCCTTCAGCTTGTCGGCGACCTCTTCGGCCTCGGCCACACTTTCCAACTCTTCCAACAGCACCATGAATTCGTCACCGCCGACGCGGGCGACGGTGTCGGTGGCGCGGATGGTCTTGCCCAAGCGGCGAGACAGCTCGCGCAGCACCACATCGCCGGCGGCATGGCCATAGGTGTCGTTGATGGGCTTGAACTTGTCGAGATCGACGAACAGCAGGGCCATCTTCTCGCCATGGCGATGGCAGCGCTTGAAGGCTTCCTCGACGCGGTCGTCGAACAGATGCCGGTTCGGCAGTCCGGTCAGGGCGTCGTGATGCGCCATATAGAAGATGCGCTGTTCCTCGGCCCGCTGGGCGGTGACGTCGCGGACAATGCCGGTGAAGGACAGGCTGTCGCCATGCAGCATCTGGCGGACATTCAGCTCGACGGAAAATTCCTCGCCGCCCTTTTTCTTGCCGATCAGGTTCTTGGCCTCGGCCAGTTGGCGGACCCATTCGGTCGAGGCATCCTTGCCATCCACCAGCACATCGGGGATCAGAGCGCGCAGGGTTTTGCCCAACACTTCTTCGCGGGCGAAGCCAAAGATCGCCTCGGCCGCGGGATTGAAGGTCTGGATCGCGCCCTTGTCGTCCAGGGTGATGATGCCGTCGGCGACGGTGTTGATGATGCCTTCGAGGCGCTGTTCGCGCTGGCGCAGGGCGCGGGCCGAGCGCAGATGTTCGGAAATATCGTGGCATTCCACCAGACAGAGCCCGCCATCCAGGGGGCTGACCCACATTTGGACATCGACGTCATGCTGGTCGGCATGAAGCAGCTTGATGGAAACCGGGCCTTCTTCCTCGATGAAGACGTCCAGACCCAGATCGGCCAGATCGGCATAGTCGCGATGGACGAAGTCGAAGAAGGATTTCCCTGCCATCTCGGCCTGATCCGCGCCCAGAATGGCGGCGCCGGCACGATTGATCCACAGAATCTTGTTACCCGAGCAAATAGTGAGCAGGGTGTGCAAAGCATCAAGGCTCCGCGCCAAGCTAAGCCAGGCCGGATGTCTGTCCTGTTCGGGCGTAAAAAGGACGGCGTTCGTCACCTGTGTCCCCTGCCAAACTAAGGTTTTAACAGAACTGTAGCGAAAATCATTTTCCGCAATAGCACTAATTCCAGCCCCCTACAATAGGCCTCGTAGCCCCTTATTCCAAGGAAGAAGGCCGGGCTGTCAGCAATGTTTTGCCTTGACCCCAAGCGCTGGGCTATGTTCCAGGCTCGTCAGTGTTAACGCCTTTATACTTTAGGAATAGAGTCATGACCGTGCATTTCATCGGCGCCGGGCCGGGCGCTCCCGACCTGATCACCGTCCGTGGGTTGAACCTGATCCGCAAATGTCCGGTGGTGCTTTATGCCGGTTCGCTGGTTCCCGATGAAATCGTCGCCGAGGCCGATACGAATGCTCGCGTGCTGGATACCGCGCCGATGGACCTGGACCAGATCGTCGCCGAGATCGAGAAGGCCCATGCCGAGGGCAAGGACGTTGCCCGCGTGCATTCCGGCGATCCCTCCATTTATGGCGCCATCGCCGAGCAGATGCGCCGCCTGGACGGCTTGGGCATTCCCTATGACGTGACGCCCGGCGTGCCGGCCTTCGCCGCCACTGCCGCCGCCCTTTGCACCGAGCTGACCCTGCCGGATATCAGCCAGACGGTGATCCTGACCCGCACGGCGGTGCGGTCCTCCTCGATGCCCGAGCATGAGGATTTGGCCACCATCGGCGCCACCCGCGCCACCCTGGCGATCCATCTGTCGGTGAACAATCTGGCGCATGTGGTCAAGGAACTGACGCCGCTTTACGGCGACGACTGCCCGGTGGTGGTGGCTTATCGGGTCAGCTGGCCGGATCAGGCCTTCCTGCGCGGCACTTTGGGCACGATCCGCGACAAGGTGAAGGAAGCCGGTTTCACCCGCACCGCCCTGGTGCTGGTGGGGCGGGTGCTGGAAGGCGCGGATTTCACCGACAGCCGGCTATATGCGCCGGACCATACCCATATCCTGCGGCCTTAACGGACTGCTGAAAATCTAAACATCGTGGTCATTCCCGCCTGCGCGGGGATGACGATGCTGTTAAGGCTTCTCCCGCCGGAATCCTTGCGGCATGGCGATGGTGACGCGGCGCTTGGCGCGTTCGGCTTCGGCCCGGATCGCGGTGCCGGCGTAAAGCTGCTTGGCGGCTTCCACCATCAGCACGCCGGCGAAGCGGGGAAACCAGCGGCTGCCCAGATTTTCCCAGGCTGGGGCCGAGCGCAGGATCATGCGGCTAGTGAAAGGCGGCATGAACAAAGCCGTGCCGCTTTGCAGGGTCAGGAACATATTGTCGCGCAGCAATCGGTTCAGCTGCGACGGCGTATAGGGCCGTCCCTGGCCGAAAGGGGTGCGGTCGAGCCGCGCCCAGATGCCCCGGCGGTTGGGGGTGATGATCATCAGCCGCCCGCCATCGGTCAGCACCCGCCAGATCTCGCGCATCATGCCGCGCACATGCTCGGTGGATTCCAGGGCATGCACCACCAGAATGCGGTCGAACGATCGGTCGGGAAAAGGAAGCTCGGTTTCCTCGGCCAGGGCCGCCAGTCCCGGCCCTTCCGCCGGCCAGGGCAATACGCCCTGGGATGACGGCATTACCGCCAGCACCCGCTCGGCCTCTTCGCGCAGGCCCCAGATGAAGGGTGTGGCATAGCCGATGCCCAGCAGCCTTTGCCCCTTCAGGTCGGGCCAGAATTCACGCAGGCGACGACGGATCATCCGCCGGGCGACCTGGCCCAGGCTGGTGTCGTAAAAGTCCCGAAGATCGATGACGTCGCTCCACATAAAGCTATCAATGGGACGATGGCCCACTTGCGGCAAGTGAATTGTGATAGCATCTCCTTCGCAGGAGTCGGGCAAGAGGCGAAAGGGGGACCGCATGGCCGTGCTGGATATCGAGCAGATATTGGTGTTGAGCGACAACTACATCTATCTGCTGCACGACCCGGAAACCCATGCGGTGGCGGCGGTCGATCCGGCCTTGTCGGAACCGGTGCTGGGCTGGGTCGAGGCCATGGGCTGGACCCTGTCGCATATCCTGGTGACCCATCATCACGACGATCATATCGGCGGCAATCTGGCGCTGAAGCGGGCCACCGGCTGCAAGATCGTCGGAGCCCGCGCCGATGCCGAGCGCATTCCCGGCCTGGATATTCCCCTGGCCGACGGCGATCAGTTCCAACTGGGCAGCGCCACCGCCAAGGTGTTCGCCACGCCGGGCCATACCCGCGCCCATCTCAGCTATTGGTTCGAGGAAAGCAAGGCGCTGTTCGCCGGCGACACCCTGTTCACCCTGGGCTGCGGCCGCCTGTTCGAGGGCACACCCGAGCAGATGTGGGCATCGCTCGCCACGCTACGGAATCTTCCCGACGATACCCGGCTGTTCTGCGCCCATGAATATACCCAGTCGAACGCCCGCTTCGCCCGCACGGTCGAGCGGGGCAATGCCGATCTGATGGCCCGCATCGCCCAGGTGGACGAGCTGCGGGCCAAGCTGCAACCGACTGTTCCTTCGACTTTGGCGGTCGAGAAAGCCACCAACCCCTTCCTGCGCGCCGACATCGCCTCGGTGCAGCAGGGGGTGGGGATGGAAGGGGCCGATCCCGCCAAGGTGTTCGGCGAAATCCGCCGTCGCAAGGATGCTTTTTAAGACCCATTCCCAGAAGAGGAAGAGCCTCGCCATCATGAAGCTGCGTTACTCCCCCACCTCGCCTTTCGTCCGCAAGGTCACCATTTTGGCTCAGGAAGTCGGCCTCGACTCCCGCATCGAGCGGATCAAGACCAATGCCTGGGACCCGGCCACCGACCTGCCCACCGACAATCCGCTGGGCAAGGTGCCTTGCCTGACCCTGGATGACGGCCAGCAGTTCTATGACAGCCCGGTGATCTGCGAGGTGCTGGACAGCCTGCATGACGGCGCCAAGTTTTTCCCTGCCGCCGGTCCGGCCCGCTGGACCGCCATTCGCCGCCAGGCCCTGGCCGACGGCATTCTGGATGCCGCCTTGCAGGCGGTGATCGAGACCCTGCGCCGGCCCGAGCAATATCGCTGGCAGGGCTGGATCGACCGGCAGAAGGCGGCCATCGGCCGTGGTCTCGATCAGTTGGAGGCCGAGGCCGAGACGTTGTCGCAGCAGTTCACCATCGGCGAGATCACCATCATCGCCGCGCTGGGCTATCTTGACTTCCGCATGGCCGCCGATGACTGGCGCAAGGGCCGGCCCAAGCTGGCGGCCTGGTATGCCGAGCAGGAAAAGCGTCCCTCGGTCGCCGCGACGGTGCCGAAGGAATGATCATATCTCCCGGCATGAGCGCCGCTCAGGTGGTGGAGCTGCTGGATTTGCAGCCTCATCCCGAGGGCGGGCATTACCGCGAGACCTTCCGTGATCCCGATGGGGCAGAGGGGCGTGGGGCCTGCACGCTGATCTATTACCTGCTGGCCAAGGGAGAGCGCTCCCATTGGCATCGGGTGGATGCGGTGGAGATTTGGCATTGGTATGCCGGCGCGCCCCTGGTTCTGTCGGTGGCGGAAGAGGGGCAAGCGGAAAAATTTCACAGGTTGGGTTCCGACCTTCCATCAGGCGATCGCCCCCAGGCAGTGGTGCCGGCTTTCGCTTGGCAAGCGGCGGAATCGCTGGGGGATTGGTCCCTGGTCGGCTGCACCGTCGCCCCGGCTTTTCGCTTCGAAGGCTTCGAGCTGGCGCCCAAGGGCTGGCATCCACCATTGAAATAGGTATGACAGCCGCCATATATTGCAGTGCAACATGATTCTGGATGCGAGGTTCCCGCCATGCAGTGGCGTACACCATTCCAGACCGCACTGTCTGACAGCGGCCCTTTTCCTGCTCCTTTGGCCCTTGGGCTTCAGGGGGGCGGAGCTTATGGCGCCTTCAGTTGGGGTGTGGTCGACCGACTGCTGGAAGAGGACCAGCTTCCTATCGGCGCCATCAGCGGCGCCAGCGCCGGGGCGATGAACGCCGTCGCCACGGCATGGGGTTATCTTGAAGGCGGGCGCGACGGCGCTCGGGCGGCTTTGCGGCAGTTATGGGAGCAGGTGGGCAAGCTGTCCGCCTTCAACCCCTTAAGCCTGCCGGGGGCCGACATGCAGTTCGACCTGATGACGCGGGTGCTGTCGCCTTATCAGTTCAATCCGCTGAACCTCAATCCCTTGCGCGACCTGCTGGCCGGCATGATCGATTTCGAGCGGCTGCGGGCCAACTGTCCCTTGCCGCTGTTCATCGCCACCACCCATGTGCCGAAAGGCGAGGTGCGGGTGTTCCGCGAGCATGAGCTGAGCCTGGATGTGCTGATGGCCTCGGCCTGCATTCCCTATCTGCAACAGGCGGTCGAGATCGACGGCGAGCCCTATTGGGACGGCGGCTTCTCGGCCAATCCGCCCTTGCTGCCGATGGTCATGGAAACCGAATGCCGGTCCTTGCTGGTGGTCAAGCTGACCCCTGATGAAGAGCCCGGCGCCCCCACCGCAGCTCAGGATATCTTCGCCCGGCTGAAGCGGATTCTGTTCAATGCCCCGCTGTTGCGCGAGATGGAGGCGATTGCCGAGATGCGTCTGAGCATGAATGTGGCGGGGCGGTTGCCGTCGCATCTGACCCGTCTGCGGGATCTGGATGTGCAGACATTGGCCATCGATTCCGACTTCTTCGCCAGCCGTTCGGCTCTGGACCCCAAGCCGGAACTGCTGGAACGGCTGTTCGAGGCCGGGTGCAATGCCGCCAATGGATTGATTCTCAAGGCCTGCAACGGTTGACGCTGCGCCCTTCCGTCGCCACCATAGAGAGGATAGTCAGTTAAGGGTGCCGTGCTCCTCCCTCCCCCCTTGTGGGGAGGGATCGAGGGTGGGGGTGAGCGGGCCAGCAGCCCGCAAAGTGAGATCAGCTCCCCCACCCCAGCCCTCCCCACAAGGGGGAGGGGGGCGGTTCCCGAATGTCACAAGAGCGGCGGGAGAGGCATGGACGGCATCAATCTGATCATTCTGGTTTGTGCCGGGCTTGCCGTCGCCAGCGTGTTCACCTCGGTGCTGGCCTTTCGTTTCGGCGCGCCGCTGCTGCTGATTTTCCTGGGCATCGGTCTGGCCGCTGGCGAGGACGGCATCGGCGGCATCCGTTTTGCCGATGTGCCCACCGCCTTCCTGATTGGTTCCGCCGCCCTGGCGGTGATTCTGTTCGACAGCGGTTTCCATACCAGTCTGAAGAGCTATCGTCAGGCCGCCGCTCCCGCCATCACTCTGGCGACCCTGGGCGTGCTGGTCACCACTCTGCTGGTGGCCTTGCCGGCCCATTGGCTGTTGGGGCTGGATTGGCCGACGGCGGCCTTGATGGGCACCATTCTGTCTTCGACCGATGCGGCGGCTTTGTTCTTCCTGCTGCGCGTCGGCGGCATCACCATCCGCGACCGGGTGCGCTCGACGCTGGAGGTGGAATCCGGCACCAATGATCCGGTGGCGATCTTCCTGGCCCTGACCCTGACCGGCCTGCTGACCGGGCAGCAGGGATTGGGCTGGGGGCAAGTGCTGCTGCATCTGGTGATGGAAGGCGGCGGCGGCGTGCTGATGGGCCTGCTGGGCGGCATCGCCATCATTGCCGTGGTCAATCGCCTGAAGCTGGACCCAGGCCTGACGCCCGTCGCGGTGATGGGGCTGGCGGTGACCATCTTTGGTCTGACCAATGTCATCGGCGGCAGCGGTTTCCTGGCGGCTTATCTGGCCGGTCTGGTGGCGGGCAATGCCAAGCTGCAAGGGGTGGGCAATCTGCGCCGCTTCCAGGACGGCATCACCTGGCTGGCCCAGATCGCCATGTTCGTGACCCTGGGGCTGCTGGCGACCCCCAGCCAATTCCCGCAGGAAATGGCCGGAGCCGGCATCCTGGCCGTTGGCCTGACCTTCCTGGCCCGGCCCCTGGCGGTGTTCCTCTGTCTGGCCCCGTTCGGCTTCGGCAAGCGCGAGCGGCTGTTCATCGCCTGGGTGGGATTGCGGGGCGCCGTCTCGATCCTGTTGGGCATGGTGCCGCTGCTGGGCGGGGTGCCGCATGCCGGCATGTTCTTCGACTTCGCCTTCCTGGTGGTGGTGGCTTCGCTGTTGGTGCAGGGCTGGACGGTGCGCCCGCTGGCCCGCTGGCTGGGGCTGATCGTGCCCGAGAAGGCCGGGCCGGTGGACCGTATGGAAGTCGATCTGCCGGGTCTGGCCGACCGCGAGCTGGTGGCCTATGTGCTGCACGAGGACAGCCCGGTTGCGAAAGGCCGGGCTCTGCCCCGCTGGGCGCGTCCGGTTCTGGTGCGTCGTGGCGGCAAGATCAAAAGCGTTCCCGGCGCTTTGCAGGCGGGGGATCGGGTCTATCTGCTGGTGGCTCCCAATCAGGTGCCGCTGCTGGACAAGCTGTTCGGCCGCATGAAGGAAGACCTTGAGGAAGACGCCGCTCTATACGGCGACTTCATCATCGGCCCCGAGATCACCATTGGCGCCTTGCGAGAGGCTTATGACCTGCCGCTGGGGCACGAGAACGACGCCGCCACCGTGTCAGAGCTGTTCCGCAAGGAATTCCGCCAGGACCTCGAGGAAGGCGACCGCGTGCATCTGGGTCCGGTGGACCTGATCGTGCGCGAGATGCGCGACGGGCGCATCGTCTCGGTCGGCCTGTCCCTCGATCCCCGCCCGCCGGTGGGCTGGGAAAAGGTCAAGGTTCTGCTGGAGAAACGGCTGGCGAAGCGTCGGGCTGCGGCTGCTTCCGCCGGCTGAGCAGGCCGGTACCCAGGATGGCGCCGCCGATGATCAGCCCAGCCGCCATCGCCACTCGCCAAGTCAGTTCGCCCATGCCGAAGGCGATCAGCAACCCATTCGACAGCAGCGGCACGCCATAGGCCAGGCTGCCCAGCAGGCGGATATTGCCGTGCTTGCAGCCATAGTCCCAAACGAAGAAAGCCGCCCCCACCGGGCCGGTCCCCAACACCAGCACCGCCAGCCACTGCCAGCCTTCCGGCCAGACGGTCTGCTCGAAGGCCAGATGGCAGAGCAGGGCCAGCAGGGCGGTGGCGAAGCAGAAGCCGCCCACCGCATCGCTAGGAACTTCCTTATAGCGGCGATTGGCCACCGAATAGGCGGCCCAGATCACGCCGCAGGCCATGGCCGAAGCATAGCCGGCCAGATAGCGCGGGTCGAAGCTGGCCCCGCCCGACTTGGTGATCAGCAGCACCGCGCCGCCCATGCCCATCACCGCGCCGATCACATGGCGCAGATGCAGCCTCTCGCCCGGCAGCAGGGCCGAGAACAGCACGATCAGCAGCGGCCAGAGATAGTTCAGCAGATTGGCTTCCAGCGGCGGAGCCAGCCGCAGGGCCAGGAAATAGAAGAAGTGATAGCCGAACAGCCCGGCGACGCTTAAGGCCCAGGCCCCCACCGGCTGCTTCAGGCGCGGCAGGATCGCCTGACCCTTGATCGTCCAATTGATTACGGCGATCAGCGAGCCCATGGCGAAGGCCATCGCCACCAGCTGGAAAGGAGGCACTGCGCCGGTCCAGGCGGTCAGAATGGCCAGCGTGGACCAAAGCAGCAGGGCGATCGAGCCGATCAGGCTGGCTTTGGAATGTGCGGCATGGGATGAAGCGGACATGAAGGCGGCCTTTATCGGAGTATATTTCCCTCACCCCAGCCCTCTCCCGCCTGCGGGGGAGGGAGAAGGCTCAACTCCCCTCTCTCGAAATCGGGAGAGGGGTTGGGGGTGAGGGAGAATTCCGCAAAAGCCGAACGAGGACAAGCCCCGTCAGTACATATGCTGGCCGCCGTTGATCGACAGGGTGGTGCCGGTGATGAAATCGGACTCGTCGGCGATCAGGAACAGCACGCCCCGCGCGATATCCTCGGCCCGGCCCAGGCGGCCGGCGGGAATCTTGGCGATGATCTTTTCCAGCACCGCATGGGGCACGGCGCGCACCATCTCGGTATCGACATAGCCCGGCGCGATGGCGTTCACGGTGATGCCCTTGGCCGCACCTTCCTGGGCCAGCGCCTTGGTGAAACCATGGATGCCCGACTTGGCGGCGGCATAGTTGACCTGACCATACTGGCCGGCCTGGCCGTTGATCGAGCCGATATTGACGATGCGCCCGAAGCCGCGATCGCGCATGGAATCAATGACGCAGCGGGCCATGTTGAAGCAAGCGGTCAGATTGGTGTGGATCACGTCTTCCCACTGCTCGTAGGTCATGCGGTGCAGCGTGGAGTCGCGGGTGATGCCGGCATTGTTGACCAGCACCTCGACCGGGCCCAACTCGGCGGTGATCCTGGCGACAGCGGCCTCGCATTCCTTGTAGTTGGAAACGTCGAAGCGATAGGACGCAATGCCGGTTTCCTCGGTGAACTGCTTGGCAGCCTCGACATTGCCGAAATAGGTGGCGGCGACGCGATAGCCGGCGTTCTTCAATCCCTCGGAAATGGCGCGTCCGATCCCACGGGTGCCGCCGGTGACGATAGCAACTCGACCCATCTGTTCGTTCTCCTCCGCCTGGGGGCCACCTTGACGATATCGGTTGGCCTCTCCTTCTCGTTGATCATCTTAAGGACTTGATGCCCAAGAAAAAAGCCCCGGACTTGCATCCGGGGCTTTCTTCATACCTTTGTAGGAGAAGGCAGGCTTAGCGCTCGACGGTGAGCGCCACACCCATGCCGCCGCCGATGCACAGGGTCGCCAGGCCCTTCTTGGCGTCACGCTTTTGCATTTCATGCAGCAGGGTGACCAGGACGCGGTTGCCCGAAGCGCCGATGGGGTGACCCAGGGCGATGGCGCCGCCGTTGACGTTGACCTTCGAGACGTCCCAGCCCATGTCGCGGTTGACGGCAATGGCCTGAGCGGCAAAGGCTTCGTTGGCTTCGATCAGGTCCAGATCGGCGACCTTCCAGCCAGCCTTCTCCAGAGCCTTCTTCGAGGCCGGGATCGGGCCGGTGCCCATGATCGAGGGATCGACGCCGGCGGTGGCCCAGGAGGCGATGCGGGCCAGCGGGGTCAGGCCGCGCTTGGCGGCTTCGGCGGCGGTCATCAGCATGACGCAGGAAGCGCCGTCATTGATGCCCGAAGCGTTGCCGGCGGTGACGGTGCCGGCCTTGTCGAAAGCCGGACGCAGCTTGGCGAGCGAGTCGGCGGTGGTGCCGAACTTCGGATGCTCGTCGGTGTCGAACAGCTTCTCTTCCTTCTTGACGACGATCTTCACGGGAACGATCTCGTCCTTGAACTTGCCGGCCTTGATGGCGGCCTCGGCC
>Ga0182039_10000072_pt1 | contig 56439 bp, 24 predicted proteins | sample sta12Can44000111_FD_125975 | JGI IMG/M metagenome (GOLD analysis project Ga0182039, IMG submission 125975) | Lab enrichment of tropical soil microbial communities from Luquillo Experimental Forest, Puerto Rico - statanox.12C.anox.44.000.111 | ecosystem: Environmental > Terrestrial > Soil >...
TGACCGCCATCGACGATCTGTCGCTGGAAGTGCCGAAGGACAGCATCACCGCCATCATCGGCCCGAATGGTGCTGGCAAGACCACTTTCTTCAACTGCCTGACCGGCTTTTACAAGCCGACCGTCGGTCAGGTGGTGCTGAACCATCCGGACCGCGGAGCCATCCGTCTGGCCGATCTGCCCAGCCACCATGTCGCCCGCAAGGCCCAGGTGGTGCGCACCTTCCAGAACATCCGCCTGTTCGCCAACATGACGGTGCTGGAAAATCTGGTGGTGGCCCAGCATAACGCGCTGCAGAAGGCCTCGGCCTTTTCCATCGCCGGCCTGCTGCGTCTGCCGTCTTATCGGAAAGCGGCGGACGAAGCGGTGGAGCGTGCCGTCTCCTGGCTGAAGCGGTTGAAGCTGATGGAGTTCATCAACCATCCCGCCGGAGCCCTGCCCTATGGCACCCAGCGCCGGGTCGAGATCGCCCGCGCGCTCTGCGTCGATCCGATCCTGCTCTGCCTGGACGAGCCCGCCGCTGGTCTGAACCCCAAGGAATCGGCGGAACTCAACGATCTGCTGACTTACCTTTGCCGCGAGGAGAAGGTGGGCATTCTGCTGATCGAGCATGACATGAGCGTGGTGATGAAGGTCTCGGATCATATCTGCGTGCTGAATTACGGCCGCAAGATCGCCGAGGGCACCCCGGCGCAGATCCGCGTCGATCCGCATGTGGTCAAAGCCTATCTGGGCGAGGACGACATGGAAGACGACATCAAGCAGGGGGGTGTGGCCCGATGATGCTGCAACTTTGCGGGCTGCATGCCCATTACGGTCATGTCCATGCCCTGCGCGGCGTGGACATCTCGGTCGAGGGCGGCGAGGTCGTCACCCTGATCGGCGCCAACGGCGCCGGCAAGTCCACCCTGATGATGTCGCTGTTCGGCATCCCCCGGGCCTCTGCCGGCAAAATCATCTTCGAGGGCGAGGACATCACCAAGCTGCCCAGCCACGAAGTCTCCCATCGCGGCATCGCCCTGGTGCCCGAAGGCCGTCACATCTATCCGCGCATGACGGTGCTGGAAAACCTCCAGATGGGCACCGCCAAGGCCGATCCCGCCAATTTCGCCGTCGATCTGAAGCGGATGGAGGAACTGTTCCCCATCCTGGCCGACCGCCGCGACCAGCGGGCCGGAACGCTTTCGGGCGGCGAGCAGCAGATGCTGGCGATTGCCCGCGCCCTGATGGGCCGTCCCAAGCTGTTGCTGCTGGACGAGCCGTCTTTGGGTCTGGCCCCGCTCTATATCAAGAAGATCTTCCAGATCGTCAAAGAGCTGCAGCGGGACTATGGCATGACCATTCTGCTGGTGGAGCAGAACGCCAACCATGCCCTGAAAGTGGCTGACCGCGCCTATGTGCTTCAGCATGGCGAGATCGTGTTGTCCGGCACCGGCGCAGAGCTTCTGGCCAGCCCGGAAGTCCGCGCCGCCTATCTGGACGGTGGCCATTGATCAAACCCGTTTTCCTGTCCTTGTCCTAAACTCAACTCATGGCCGCCAGGGAGCCCCCTTGGCGGCCATCCTTTCTTTCGGAACCCGGATGCAGACTGCCCTCGAACACACTGACACCGTGCGCCCCCACTCTTTCTGGACGGTGGGACGCAAGATCACCGCTTTGTTCTTCGTCGCCGTGATCGGCGGCTTCGCCGTGATGATGGCGCTTCAGGCGACCTTGCAACGGCAAAGCGCCGAGAGGCTGGCCGAGAACGACGCTCAGGTGAAGACCTTCATGATGGCCAATGCCGCCCGCGTCGCCTTCATGGCCATCGATGGTGCCGCGATCGAGCAGGAACTGCTGCCACTGGCTAATTCCAACGATATCGACATCGCCTCGATCAAGGCCATCACCTCGACCGACACGCTGGTGGATTACAGCAATCCCCGCTTTGAGAAGGTGGACCTGTCCGCCGACAAGGACATGGCCGACGCCGTGCTGGCCGGCAAGGGCGTGCAAAGCCGCACCTTGGGCAGTCATCTGGTGATCGCCATGCCGGTGGTGACCGGCAAGAGCAACCGTCTGATCGGCGTCTTGCAGATCGCCTGGAGCCTGGACCGCCAGCTTTCGGCCATCTGGGAACAGATGAGCAAGCTGGCCGGCATCTGCCTGATCGCCTTGGTGATCCAGATCCTGCTGCTGAACGGCGTGTTCGGCCGCATGGTGCTGAAGCCCCTGCGCAACGGCATCGCCGCCATGCGCCGCCTGACCCAGGGCGATACCGAGATCACCGTCTCCGGCACCGCCCGCTCTGACGAAATCGGCGAGATGGCCGGGGCCATCATGGTGTTCCGCGACAATGCCGTCGCCATCCGCCGCATGCATGCCGAGCAGGAGCAGCAGGCCGCCCGCGCCGAGCAAGAAAAACGCGCTGCCCTGACGGCTCTGGCTGATCGCTTCCGCCAGCGCCTGACCGGCGTCATCGGCGGCATCGTCGGGGCTTCGTCCCAGATGGCCGGCGACGCCGATGTGATGGCGCATGCGGTGAATGAGACCGCGCAGCAGTCCCAGACCGTGGTGCGCGAGGCCGAGGTGATCCAGTCCAACATCCGCACGGCGGCAGCGGCCACCACTCAGATGTCCAGCTCGATCGGCACCATCACCCAGCAGGTGGAACATTCCGCCCAGATCGCCGGCGAAGCGGTGGGCCATGCCAACCAGACCGGCGAGACCGTACAAAGTCTGATCACCAGCGCCGACGGCATCGGTCAGGCGGTGGAACTGATCCATACCATCGCCCGGCAGACCAACATGCTGGCCCTGAACGCCACCATCGAGGCGGCCCGCGCCGGCGAGGCCGGCAAGGGCTTCGCGGTGGTAGCGTTGGAGGTCAAGCATCTGGCTGAGCAGACCGCCAAGGCCACTGACGAGATTTCCCGCCATGTCTCCTCGATCCAGGCGGCGACGCGCAACACCGTCTCGGCCATCGACGCCATCGGCGGCACTATTGGCACCATCGACGGCGTCACCGGCGAGATCGCCCATTCGGTGCAGGAGCAGAACGCCGCCACCCGCGAAATCTCGCAGGCGGTCGAGGGCACGGTGACCGCCGCCCAGGGCATTTCCCACATGATGGACAATCTGGCCCGCACCGCGACTGACGCCGGCGGCACCGCCAGCGGCGTGCAGTCCGCCGCCCGCAAGCTGTCGGAACAGGCTCACCGGCTGGAAGCCGAGGTCGCCAGCTTCCTGGATGAGATCAGATCCCAGGCGGCGATGGCCTGATGTCGGATGATATGCCGGAGGGGGTTCAGCCCTCCGGCAGCATCACCAGCGCCTCGCCCATCACGCAACGGGCCTTGCCGCTCTGCTTGGCCTGATACATGCGCTTGTCTGCCCGCTCCACCAGACTGGGCCAGTCCGAGATTCCATCGGTAATCCGCTCGGCCACGCCGATGCTGGCGGTCAAATAACCTCCATCGGGGCGCGTGCCCAGCCAGTCCGAGAAGATGCGGCGCATGACGATCTCGACCCCTTCTTGCGTGACGTTGGGGAACAGCACCACGAATTCCTCGCCGCCCCAGCGGATCACCGGATCGCCCCGGCGCACATGGCCGGTCAGGGTCTTGGCGGCCATCGCCAGCACCTGATCCCCGGCCTCGTGGCCATAGCGGTCATTGATGCTTTTGAAGCTGTCGATATCGAAGAAGGCTACCGCCAACGGCTGGTTCCGCTCGGCGGCCAGACGGCATTGCACTTCCAGCATCTCGATGCCGGAACGCCGGGTGAAGGCCCCGGTCAGCGGGTCATAGCTGGCGCGGCCCAGCAGCACCATCATGTAATTCAGCTGCAGCATCTGGGCCATCATGAACACGCCCAGCAACAGCAGCAGCGTCCAGGCCGAGGACAGCGCCGGCATGAATTCCAGCGGCCCATGAACCCAGGGCGCCAGCACGCCGACAGCCACCACCGGCACCGCCAGCAGCAGGCATTCCTCCTGCACCAGGGGAAACACCGTCATTCCGGCCAGAACCACTTGCGGCAGGACGCGATAGAGCCCCAGATCGAAGGCGGCAAAGCTTCCCGCCGGAACCGGCCCCACCATCGCCTCGGCGGTCAACATCAGCAGAAGCGGGCAGGCCAGAACCAATGCCAGCAAAGCCAAGGCCGTGCCATGGGCGGTATCCCGCGATGGCCGCAGGGCAATGGCGACGAAAAGACCCGCCACGCCAAGCCGCATCAGCGCCAGCGTCATCGCCGACTTCCAATCCAGCGCCAGCAGATCGAGAACGATCCAGGCCAGCGTCGGAATGGCAAACCCCGCCGCCACCAACCGGACCCGGCTGGCGATGGCGGTGGTGCGATGTCGCGACAGATAAGGCGCGTGATCCCGCGATGTCACCAGATCATGCAAAATGCCGGCACGTTGCCAGGCACCCACCGTGTACAACAGAGTCTGCAGGGCCTTCATGACCAACCCTTCGGCAACTCCCCCCGTCACCGACCGGCCCAGGCGCAAACACCTGGACCTTTGAGCTATACCCATAGAAATAGAATACCCGGGAATTCACTTTTGTCGATGGCCCTGCCGTAGGGCTGCCGCTTTTTCTTTAAGGTTTCGCCGTGACCATGCCCGGCGGTACCAGATCGTCGGCAATGGGCTCACCCGCCGTCAGGGCATAGGGCAGTACGCCGGCAGACCGGCCAGCTTTCATCTCCCTCGACATCGCCGGGCGGACCTTGCCGAGACTTCACCGAGCCTTCGGCGATGGTCAGGGCCAAAAGCTTGGTGGCGTTCACTTCCTTATCCTTCATCGGACGCAGATATTCGCGCCGCCCCGGCACCAGTTTGTCCATCAGGGCATCGAAGATGCGGCTTTTTTCGTCGAAATCCGTGACTTCCTCGGCCTGGCCCATCAGCACGATCGACCGGAAATTCATCGAATGATGAAAGGCCGAGCGGGCCATCACCAGCCCATCCACAAGCGTTACCGAGACACAGATATCGCCGCCCGCCATCGCCTTGCCCATGCGGCTGCCATGGCTGCCGTGGAAGTAAAGCCTGTCCCCCACCCGCCAATGGATGGTCGGCATCACCATCGGCCCGGCCTCGGTGGTAAAGGCGACATGACAGATCTTGCCCTCGTCAAGGATGGCATAGGCCTCGTCGCGGTCGAAACTGACGCGGTCGGACTTGGTCTTCGGCGCGGTGCGCGGGGTCTGGGAAAGCATGATCACTCCAGTCATTGATGACGAAGCCAGGGTGGCGCTAAAGTGGACTTTGAAAAAGAGCCATTCCTGATTTTTCAAAGGGTCCACTTTGCCCCTCCCCCTCGCCTTGCCGCCTCTTGATCCCACCCGGCCCGAGCCCTTGCATCGGCAACTGACCCAGAGCTTACGCGAAGCGATCATCGAAGGACGACTGGCCCCAGGCAGCCGCCTGCCCTCCAGCCGGGCCCTGGCCGGGCAATTGGGTTTGTCCCGCAACACCGTCACCACCGCCTTTGTCCAGCTGCAGGACGAGGGTTTTCTGGAAGGTCGTCATGGCTCGGGCACCCTTGTCGCCCTGCCGCCCGAGCCGCCCAAGGCGCCCCCCTTGCCGGCGCCCGACCAAAGCGACAGCCGGCGATCTTTGAGCCGGCTGGGAGAGGGCTTGCGGCAAACGCCCTCGCCGCTCATCCGTCATTCCTTGCTGCCATTGTCGGCGGGAGCCACAGCGCTGGACGCCTTTCCCGCCCGCGATTGGAGCCGCATCCTGGCCCGACGCTGGCGCAGGCCGTCGCGGGAATTGTTGGGACAAGTCACTGCCGCCGGCTATCTGCCCCTGCGCCAAGCGATTGCCGAGCATCTGGGCGGGGCACGCGCTGTTCGCTGCACGGCGGACCAAGTGATCATCACCTCCGGCGGACAGCAGGGATTGGAACTGGCGGCCCGGCTGCTGCTGAACCCCGGCGACGAGGCATTGGTGGAAGACCCCGGCTATTCCGGCCTGCGCGGCGTGCTGCGGGGGCTGGAGGCGCTGCCGGCTCCGGTGCCGGTGGATGGACAGGGCTTTGACCCGGCCTTGGCCGAGCGGCTACATCCTGCCGCCCGGTTGGCCTGCGTCACCCCGTCGCACCAGTTCCCCACCGGAGCCACCATGCCCGCCGAGCGCCGCCTGTCGCTGATCGCCTGGGCCGGACGGGTGGGCGGCTGGATCATCGAGGATGACTATGACAGCGACTTCCGCTATGCCGGCCCGCCGCTGGCCGCCCTTCAAGGGCTGGACCGCAACATGCGCACGCTCTATTGCGGCAGCTTCTCGAAAAGCATGTTCCCGGCTTTGCGCCTAGGCTTCCTGGTGGTCCCGCCCGACCTGCTGGAGCCCTTGCTGAATCTGCGCCGTCTGGCCGATACCGCGCCTTCGATCCTGCCCCAGGCGGCCATGGCCGATTTCATGGCGGAAGGCCATTTCGCCTCTCATCTGCGCCGCATGCGCCAACTCTATGGCGAGCGCCGGCAAGCCCTGCAGGAGGCGGCGGCCCGGCATCTGTCCGGCCTGGCCGAGGTAACGGCAGGCGATGCCGGCACCCACGCCATCGCCTGGCTGAAGGACGGTTGCGACGATATTACCCTAGCCGAGTCGGCACTCGCCGCCGACATCGCCCCCCAGGCTTTGAGCCGCAACCGCCTGCTGCCCGGCCCGCCGGCTCTGATCCTGGGCTATGGCAACACCCCGGCCGAGCGGATGGAGGCGGTGGTAGCGAAACTGGCGGAGATTATAACGCATATAAATTAGGCATAAAAATTTTAGCCCATTTTTTGTGCTGTAATGTCAAGCGGGGGAGACCCCGACAGGTCTAGCATCACACCACTGTCACACTGATCCGTGGTGGATAGGATGCCGACACGCAGTACGATTCTGGGCGGTGAACGCCATGTCTTCGAGGATTTGCGGGCCATCATGGCTTGCGCCGCGCCGCGCCGATCCGGCGATGAACTGGCCGGCTTAGCCGCTGATCGCGACCTTCGCCGGGTTGCCGCCCGTCAGGTTCTGGCCGATCTGCCGCTGTCGGTGTTTCTGACCGAAGACCTGATCCCCTATGATCAGGACGAAGTCACCCGGCTGATCATCGATACTCACGACAAAGCCGCCTTCGCCGCCGTTTCGCATCTGACCGTCGGCGGCTTCCGCGACTGGCTTTTGTCCTATGAAGCCGACGAGGCGGCGCTGATCGCCCTCGCCCCCGGTCTTACCCCTGAGATGGCCGCCGCCGTCTCGAAGATCATGCGCAATCAGGATCTGATCGTGGTTGCCGCCAAATGCCGCGCCATCAGCCGGTTCCGCACCACCATGGGGCTGAGCGGTCGCCTGGGCAGCCGCTTGCAGCCGAACCACCCGACCGACGACCCCACCGGCATCGCCGGCTCGATCCTGGATGGGCTGCTCTGCGGCGTCGGCGATGCGGTGATTGGCATCAACCCCGCCACAGATAACCTCTCCGCCTATTGCACCCTGATCGAACTGATCGAGGAATTGCGGCTGAAGTTCGAAATTCCCACCCAGTCCTGTGTGCTGGCCCATGTCACCACCGCCATCGCCGCCATGGAGAAGAATGCTCCGGTCGATCTGGTGTTCCAGTCCATCGCCGGCACCCAGGCCGCCAATGCCGGTTTCGGCATCTCGCTGGCTTTGCTGGACGAGGCGCATCAGGCGGCCTTGTCGCTGAAGCGCGGCACCGTGGGATCGGACTGCATGTATTTCGAGACCGGCCAGGGCAGTGCTCTGTCGGCGGACGCCCATCACGGCGTCGATCAGCAGACCGTCGAGGCCCGCGCCTATGCGGTGGCCCGACGCTTCAAGCCCTTGCTGGTCAATACCGTGGTCGGCTTCATCGGGCCGGAATATCTCTTTGATTCCAAGCAGATCATCCGCGCCGGACTGGAGGATCACTTCTGCGGCAAGCTGCTGGGCGTGCCGATGGGGGTGGATGTTTGCTACACCAACCATGCCGAGGCCGATCAGGACGACATGGATACCCTGATGACCCTGCTGACCGCCGCCGGGGTCAATTTCATCATGGGCCTGCCGGGCGGCGATGATGTGATGCTGAATTATCAGAGTACATCCTTCCACGACATCCTGACGCTGCGTCATCTGTTCAACCGCCCGCCGGCACCCGAGTTCGAGGGCTGGCTGAAGCGCATGGGCATGATCGACGAAGCCACCGGCCGTCTGCCGCCACAAGCCTCGAACGGCGTCTTGGCCCGCCGCCTGCTGTCGAAGGGAGACGCGGCATGAGCGACAAAGCCCCGATCCCATTTCCCTCCGATCCCTGGAGCCGCTTCCGCGCCGCCACCCCCGCCCGCATCAATCTGGGCCGAGCCGGTGACGCTTTGCCGACTCCGGCGCTGATCGAATTCCAGGCCGACCATGCCCGCGCCCGTGACGCCGTGCATGGCGCCGTCGATTTCCCCGCCCTGGCCGAAGTGATCGCGCCCCATCCCACGTTACGGGTTCAAAGCCGGGCGGGGGATCGCTCGACCTATCTGCGCCGCCCCGATCTGGGCCGCCGCCTGTCGGAAGAGTCCGCCGCCATCCTGCCCAAGAGCCAGTGGGACATTCTGTTCGTCATCGCCGACGGCCTGTCGGCGCAAGCGGTCAGCCATCATGCCGCCGCCACCCTGAAGGCCTGCATGGATCGCCTGCCGGGCTGGAAGATCGCCCCCATCGTGCTGGCCGAGCAGGCTCGCGTGGCGCTGGGCGACGAGGCCGGCGAGATCATGGGGGCCGATATGGTGGCCATCCTGATCGGCGAACGCCCCGGCCTGTCGGTGGCGGATTCGCTGGGCATCTATCTGACCTGGGCTCCGAAAGTCGGCACCAAGGACAGTGGCCGCAACTGCATCTCGAACATCCATGACGCCGGCCTGTCGCCCGATCAGGCCGCCGCCAAGCTGGTCTGGCTGGCCAGCCAAGCCAAAGCCCGCCGGTTGACCGGCGTGGATCTCAAGGAAGACGCCGAAGGCGCTCTCGAACGGTCGGAAACGCCGATCTCCCTTTCCACCTCATCCAGCGACCCCGAGGAGGGACCAGCCCGATGACACACGATCACGACAACGACAAGCATCTGCTGCACAGCATGGGCTATGCCCAGGAACTGCTGCGCGGCATGAAAACCTTCCAGAACTTCGCCATCTCGTTCTCGATCATCTGCATCCTGTCGGGTGGCATCAACTCGTTCAGCCAGGGCTTGAGCAGTGTCGGTGGCGCGTCCATCGGCATCGGCTGGCCGGTGGCGCTGCTGTTCTCGTTCCTGGTGGCGCTGGCCATGGGCCAGATCGCCTCGGCCTTCCCCACTGCCGGCGGTCTTTATCATTGGGGCTCGATCCTGGGTGGGCGCGCTCTGGGCTGGGTCACCGCCTGGTTCAATCTGGTCGGTCTGACCACCGTGCTGGCCGCCATCAATGTCGGCACCTATCTGTTCTTCGTGAATGCCCTGGGATCGACGCTGGGTCTTGATACCGACGCCCTGCTGCCGACCGACCCCACGGCCTACAGCATCGCGGTGCAGACGGCTTCGGTGGCGCTGATCACCTTCAGCCAGGGTTTGATCAACCATCTGGGCATCAAGCTGACCTCGAAGCTGACCGACTTCTCGGGCTATGTGATCTTCTTCGGCTCGATCGCCCTGACCCTGGCCCTGCTGTTCTTCGCGCCGCATCTCGATATCAGCCGCCTGACCAGCTTCGCCAACTATTCCGGTGATGCCGGCGGCGGCGTCTGGCCGCAGACCGACCATATCGGCTATCTGTTCCTGCTGGGTCTGCTGCTGCCGGCCTATACCATCACCGGCTTCGACGCTTCGGCCCATACCGCCGAGGAAACCATCGACGCCGCCCGCACCGTGCCGAAGGGCATGACCCATTCGGTGCTGTGGTCCGGCGTGTTCGGCTGGGTGATGCTCTGCGCCATCATCCTGGCCGCCCCCGATCTGGCCGAGGCTGCCGGCAAGGGTGGTTCCTCCTTCTTCTTCATCATGGATCAGGTGCTGCCCGCTCCTTTGAAGATCGCCCTGTTCGTGGTGATTTTCCTGGGTCAGTATCTTTGCGGCCTGGCGACTGTGACCTCGTCCAGCCGCATGGTGTTCGCCTTCGCCCGTGACGGCGGCCTGCCCTTCTCGAGCTATCTGCGCAAGATCGACCCGAAGTTCCGCACCCCGGTCTTCGCTCTGTGGTCGGTGGTGGTTCTGTCGGTGGCCTTCACCGTCTATACGCCGGTCTACACCACCATCGCCGCCGTCTGCACCATGTTCCTCTACATCTCCTATCTGCTGCCGGTGGCGGCTGGCCTGATCGCCTATCGCCGCAGCTGGCAGAAGATGGGTCCGTTCGACCTCAAGGGCCTGTTCCCGGTGGTGGCGGTGCTGTCGCTGCTGGGCGGCGCGGTGCTGATCTATATCGGCATCCAGCCCCCGAACGATCAGGCCCTGACGGTGACCCTGATCGCTCTGGCGATCACCGCCGTGGTCTGGTTCGGTCTGGAGCGCCGCCGCTTCCAGGGCCCGCCGATCGGTGGCGTGTCGGCTGAAAAGCTGGCCGAGATCGCCGCCCGTGAAAAGGCGGTGGGCGAAGGGGCCGCAACCTCTTCGGCCAAGCCCATCGGAGATGCCGCCACGCAGTCCGTCAGCTAAGCCTGTCCGAGCGGATTGCCTGGGAAACGGGTGCCGTCCCCCGACGGCACCCCGATCCCGTTTCTGGCATGCATTTTGATTAGTAGGTTATGCATCCCCCAGCGGAGAGCGGAATGGCCCGAGGCCGCCCAAGGAACGAGCAATCCCCCCAAGCCCAGCGCACAAACGATGGGCAAAGGCGGATTCTGGCCGCGGCGGCGTCGGGTGTGGTGGAGTTCATCGGCACCCAAGGCGGCGATGCCGAAAGCATCTTCGCCGCCAGCGGCATCGACGCCGCCTGCCTGGAAGACCCGGTGGCGCCGCTGGCGCTGTCGTCCTTCGTCGGGATGATGGAGGAAAGCGCCCGCCAGACCGGCAACGACAATTTCGGCCTGTGGTATGGCCAACGTTTTCAGCCCGAGATGCAGGGATTGATGGGCGAGGTGGTGCTGGCCGCCCCCACCGTCGCCGCCGCCTTGTCCAACATGGCCGAGATGTTCCCCTATCACCAGCATGCCACCGACTGCCGCTTCACCCGCCAGGAAGACGGCTTGCTGCGCATGGAATATCGCATCCTCGATCCCAGCCTGCTTCATCGCCGCCAGGATGCCGAGCTGACCCTGGGCATGGTGCTGAATGTCTGTCGCCGGGGCTTGGGCTCGCGCTGGGTGCCCGAGCGGGTGGAGTTCGAGCATTTGCGCCCCGAAGGCTGGCAGGCCCACGAGAAAGCCTTTGGCGCCGAAGTCAGCTTCGGCCATCGCACCAACGCGCTGGTGTTCGCCGACGAAGGCCTGTATCGCCGCATGCCGGGGGCCGACCTGAACCGCTTCCAAGCGGCCCGCCGCCATATGCTGGATGTGGCCGGCGACAATATCCGCCAGGCCCCCAGCATGGTCGAGGCGGTGATGTCGGAAGTCCGCGCCTGCCTGCAAGACGGCCCGCCCCATGTGGAAAGCGTGGCCGCTGCCCTGGGAATTCCCCGCTGGACCTTGCAACGCCGGCTGGCCGAGGCAGGCCTCAGCTTCTCGGACGTGGTCGAGAAGGTGCGGCGCGATCTGGCGGTGCTATATCTGGCGCAGCCGCATCTGCAACTTTCGGAAATCGCCCTGGCGCTGGGTTATTCCGAACTCAGCGCCTTTACCCGCGCCTTCACCCGCTGGTACGGCCAGTCGCCACTGAAATTCCGCCCGGCGGCGCGCGGCTGATCTCTCAACCGCCCCGCAAAATTATGCCCTTGGTCAGGGGTGCCTGTGATATAGATCACAGGTCTAGCCATACATTCCATGTCAGGATATCTTTAACGACGGTAAGTTGCAGACCGTCGGCCGAAGAGGGGCCGAATGGTGGAGGGAAAAATGGGCGTCGAACTCGATCTGTCGAACTTTGACAGTGGCGTCACCGGCAACAGTTCCAGCGCATCGGCAGAGCCTGTGCTGACCGTTTCAGGCGAACTGTCTCAGGCCTTTGAGGACGGTTCCGTCGAACTGTCGTCTGGCCTCAGCTCGCCTGATCAGATTTCCCAACCGCTGGCATCCGAAAGCAGCGAGACCGGCAGCGCAGCGATCACCGCCGCCGCTCCTACCCCGGTCGCCGCCAGCCCCATCCATACCGCCGCCATTCCCGCCGCCCCCGTCAGCAGCAGCGGCGCGTCCTCCAGCAGCTCTGTGCCGTCCCAGCCGATCTCGGTTTCGGCGACCGTCACCATCACTCTGGTCAGCAGCAGCTCGGCCATCAGCATCAGCGGCACGACGGCGACCACCTCCACCGGCAGCAGTCTGGTCAAGACGGTCAGCACGCCCAGCTGGATTCTCAATCTCAGCAACGCCAGCATCAAGACCGATATGACGGCGGCTGCCGCCACCGGCACCGTCAGCTATGCTGGCTTGGACAAGCTGTTCCTGGATGTCGAAAGCCTGATCTCAACCCAGGGCAGCGGCCTGACCTCGTCCGAATTTTCGGACCTGAAGACCATTGCCGCCGATCTGAATCTCGGCCTGACCACCTCGTCCTATCTGACCTATGTCACCAATGCCTTGGTGAACGGCAATGTCGCCAACGCCACCTGGACCGGCGGCGGCTCGACCAGCGTCAGCTTAGGGAATATGACCACCGGCAGCAGCCTGACCCAGTTCACCGAACTGGTGAACAAATGGCTGACCGGCAGCGACGATCCCAGCTCGAAATACACCCTGTCGGGCAAGACCTATTCCTACAGCTACAGCACGCCGTCGAATGTTTCGGTGTTCTCGTCCTCGGGCCCTGCCGCCTCTGACATCAATCAGGGCATGCTGGGCGATTGCTATCTGCTGGCCAGCCTGGCCGAGGTGGCGACCCAGGATAAAAGTGCCATCCAGTCGATGTTCCAGAACAACAACAACGGCAGCTATGGCATCCGTTTCTATGTGAACGGGCAGCAGGAATGGGTGACGGTGGACAGCTCGTTGCTGGCGGGCGGCAAATTGTTGAACTCGGGCGGTTCCTACGACTGGGCCAGCCTGGTGGAAAAGGCCTATGCCCAGTTGCAGACCGGCCAGAACGTCACTGGCAACACGGCTGCCGGCTCGACCAATTCCTATACCAGCATGGGCAATGGCGGCTATGTCGAGAAGGCGCTGCTGGAGATCACCGGCTGTAGCCAGATCACCGACTATTGCGGCCTGGGCTCCAGCTGGAGCAGCTACACTCTGAACAATCAGATGTATTACACCGGCTATTCCAGCGGCAACACCTCCACCACGGTGCAGAATTCGCTGATCAGCGCCCTGAAGGCCGGCGACGACGTGGTGCTGGTGTCCTACACCAACGCCTATGATTCGGCGCACCGCCAGACCCTGGTGGCCAGCCATGCCATGTCGATCACCGGCTACGACACCGCCACCGGCCTGTTCCAGATCCGCAATCCCTGGGGCACCGAGGCCGGACAATATTGGGACACCACCTTCGAGGTGTCGCTGTCCACCCTGATGTCGCTGGGCGACACCATCGTGGTCGATAATCTGAACGGCGCCGCCGCCACGCTGGCCGCCCCGGTTTCGACCATCCAGACCACCACTCTGGCCGCCGTCAACGGCCAAAGCTTCGGCCTGTCGCTGAACGGCACCATCTATGATCCCCAGGCCGAGACCCTGACCATCAAGGCGGTGCAAGCCAACGGCAGCGCCCTGCCTTCCTGGCTCAGCTTCAACAGCCAGACCATGAGCTTCAGCGGCACCGCGCCTTCGGGCAGCAGCAGCAGCTATAGCGTGGTGATCACCGCCACCGACTCGTCTGGGTTGGTGACCACCCAGACCATCACCCTATATACCGGCGATCTGTCGGCCAGCAGCAACAGCCTGAGCACATCGGCCATTGCCGCCCTGACCGCGACCCAGATCGCCAATCTGACCAGCACGCAGGTGGCGGCGCTGACCACCACCCAAATCTCGGCGCTGTCCTCGACCCAGGCCGCCGCCCTGACCACCCTGGATGCCGCCGCGCTGAAATCCAGCCAGCTGAATGCCCTGACCGCCTCGGCCATCGCATCCCTCAGCACCCAGGACATCGCGGCCCTGAACGGCTCGGCCATTGCCGGCCTGTCCAGCTCGTCCGCCGCCGCCCTGACCAGCAATCAGATCGCCGCCCTGACCGCGACCGAGGCTGGTTATCTCAGCTCGACCGGACTGGCCGGTTTTACCAGCACCCAGCTCGACAGCTTCACCACCACCGCCTTCGCGGCGCTGGCGGCGACGGCTGTGGCCTCGCTGTCCTCGACCCAGTTTGCCGGCCTGACCACCCAGCAGATCGCCAATCTGAAGAGTACGCAGCTGGCGGCCCTGACCAAGACCGAATATGCCGCTTTGACCACCGCCCAGTTCCTGGCGCTGACCGCGACCGAGATCAAGTCGGTGACCAGCAGCGGCATCGCCTCGCTGTCGACCAAGGATATTGCCGCTTTGACCTCGACCCAGGCGACGGCGCTGTCTTCGAGCCAGATCGGGTCGCTGACCAGTTCGCAGATCGCCGCCCTGACGGCTCCGGCCCTGGCGGCGTTGAGCAGTTCGCAGATGTCGCAGCTGGCGAGCGAAAGCATCAACGGCAAATACGCCCTGGCTTATCTGACCACGGCGCAGGACAACCAGCTGGCTTCGGCGACCAAGAATTGGGTGCTGACCGAGGTGGCCCTGGCCAGCAGCGGCAAGATCACCACCACCAACGTGATTGCGTCGAATTAACGGGATATAGCCTTATTTTCCCCGTCATGCCCGCCTGTGCGGGCATGACGGTTTGAAAACAGACCCTAAACCGACGTCAGCCCGTATTTCTTAAGCTTATCGTGCAAGGTGGTCTTCGGAGCCCGAAGGTCTTCGGCGGTGCGGGCCAGACTGCCGTTGTTGCGGCGCAGGGCGTCGGCGATCAGCGACCGTTCAAAGGCCTCGACTGCTTGCGATAAGGGCAGATGTTCGCCTGACCGCGGCTCGGCGAAGGGCGGGAAGCCACGTTCAATCCCCAGCACGCAACGATCCGAGACATTGCGCAATTCACGCACATTACCCGGCCAGTCATAGGCCATCATCCGCCGCATGCGCTCGGCATCCGGGGCCGGCTGCGGCCGGTCGTGACGGGCCGAGGCTTGCAGGGCGAAATGCTCGAACAGCAGCGGCACATCCTCACGCCGCTCGCGCAGGGGCGGCAGCGGCAAGGTCACCACGCTCAGGCGGTAATAAAGATCGGCGCGGAACTGGCCCTTGGCCGACAGTTCCAGCAAATCGACCTTCGTGGCGGCGACCACCCGGCAATCGACCGGCACGGCGGTATTCGATCCCAGCCGCTCGATCTGGCGTTCCTGCAGCACCCGCAGCAGCTTGATCTGCATGGGCAGCGGCATCGCCTCGATCTCGTCCAGGAACAGGGTGCCGCCATTGGCATGCTCGATCTTGCCGACCCGGCGCTTTCCCGCCCCCGTGAAGGCTCCGGCCTCATGGCCGAAGATTTCGCTCTCAAACAGGGTTTCCGGCAGGCCGCCGCAATTGATGGCAACGAAATTGCCTTTGCGGCGCGGACTGGCCTCGTGCAGGCAACGGGCCACCAGTTCCTTGCCGGTGCCGGTCTCGCCATGGATCAGCACATCGGCGGCGCTGGAGCCCAGATCCACCACCATGCGGCGCACCTGCTCGATGGCCTGAGACTGGCCGATGATGCGGGCCTCGATGGTTTCCTTGCCGGTCAGACGGGCGCGCAGTTCGCGCACCTCAAGCGTCAGGCGGCGCTTCTCCAGAGCGCGGCGCACCACCTCGACCAGATAGTCGGGCGAGAAGGGCTTCTCGATGAAGTCCTGAGCTCCGTCCTTCATCGCCTGCACCGCCAACGACACATCGCCATGGCCGGTGATCAGCACCACCGGCAAGGCGGCATCCACCGCCAGCAGCTCTTTCAGCAGCACCATACCGTCGGTTTTAGGCAGGCGGATATCCGAGACGATGACGCCGGGGAAGTCGGCAGTGATCTGCTTGCGGGCCGCCTCGGCCGAACCGACGCCTTCGGCCGGGATGCCTTCCAGCTGCAAGGCCTGGATGCAGCCCAGCAAGACATCAGGATCATCCTCGACGATCAAAACTTTTAAAGGCTGGGCGAGCGGTGTGGTCATCGGGCGGTCTCGGCTTCGGCGGCGGGAAGGTCGATGGTGAAGACGGCGCCGCCCTCGGGGTGATTGGCGCCAACCAACTGTCCGCCGAAATCTCGGATGATGCCAGCGGAAATGGGCAATCCCAGGCCGAGGCCGGCACCGGGGTCTTTGGTGGTGAAGAAGGGTTCGAACAGATGCTGGGCGGCCTCGTCGCTGATGCCGGGGCCGAAGTCACGGACCGCGATGCGCACCCGACCATCCGCTAAGCTGGCGGAGATTTCCAGCTTCGGCTCGGCCACCCCCTCCATGGCGTCGGCGGCATTGCCGATCAGATTGACCAGCACCTGCTCCAGCCGGTTGGGGTCGCACAGGGCGGCGATCTTCCTGCCGCGCACATCAAGCCGCACGGTGATGTCGGCCTTGCGCAGCCGTCCCTCCAACAAGAATAGAGCATTATCCAGCGCCGGACGCACCGGCACCGGCCCGATGGTGCCGGAAGATTTGCGGGCGAAGGTCTTCAGTTGGCTGGTGATCTTGCCCATGCCGTCCACCAGAGCGCCGATACGTTCCAGATTGCCGCTGGCGGTGGCAAGGTCGCCGCGATCCATGAATTTGGCGGCGTTGGCCGATAGGGTGCGCAAGGCCGCCAGCGGCTGGTTCAGCTCATGGGCGATGCCGGCTGAGAGCTGCCCGATCACCGCCAGCTTGCCGGCCTGCACCAGCTCGTCCTGAGCGGCGCGTAAGCGTTCGTTGGCGGAAGAGAGGTCCGAGGTGCGCTCTTCGACCTTGCGCTCCAGCTCGTCATGAGCCGCCTGCAAGGCCTCGCGCGCGCGCTGACGCTCGCGGCTCTGGGCGATCCGCTGCTGGGTTAGCAGGGCGAGAATGAAGATGATGGCGGCGCCGGATGCCGCCAGCGCTCCCTCGGTCGCAGCCCGCAGCCGCAGTTGCCCCAGCGGCGACAACACCGTCAGCGACCAGTCGGTGCCGGGCATCGGCATGGACTGGCTGAGATATTCATAGCGGCGGGTCGACACCGCCATCAGCTTGGTCTGGGCATCCAGTTCCTCGATCAGGCTGATGGGCAGAGGGTCCAGCTTGCGGCGATTGTAATGCTGCGTTCGCTCCAGATCCTGCTTCAGCTTGTCGTCCAGGGGCTGCAGGGTCGAGAATTTCCAGGTCGGCACCGAGGACAGAATGGCGACGCCGTTCTCGTCGGTGACCAGCACCGGCACTTCCAGGGTCGGCCAGGAACGCTCCAGCTCTTCCAGGCTGACCTTGACCACCGCCACGCCGATCACATGGCCGCCGTCCTGGATCGCCGCCGACAGGTAATAGCCCGGCACGCCCGAAGTGCCGATGCCGAAGAACCGCCCCTGCCCCTTGACCACGGCGTCATAGAAATAGGGACGATAAGACAGGTTCTCGCCCATGAAGCTGCTGGGATCGTTCCAATTGCTGGTGGCCACCACATGGCCGCCGGCATCGATGATATAGGCGTCGAGCGCCCCCGAACGGCTGGCCAGTTGCTCCAGATACTGATTCACCTGCACCACCGCCTGGGGCCGGCTGCGGCGCAACAGGTCCAGCACCGATTGTTCCAGCCCCAGGGTCGCGGGGAAATAGGCGTATTTGTCGATCTCGCGCTCGAGGCTCGATGCCGCCAGCTCCATACGATGCCGCCCGACGCCTTGCAGATCCGACAGTCCGACCTGCATGCGCAGGTGATAGCCCCACAGCCCCGTCAAGGCCGCCAGCGCCAGGCTGCCAACGATCAGCAGGATATATCGGCGAAGACGCTGGATGATCGGCATGACGGCGGTAAAGACTCCTTATGCTCAGAGAGTAGCAGGGCGACCCGTCACCCCGCCAGCATCCCCCAGGCCAGTTTGGCGATCAGCACCACCACCACCGCCAGGAAAGACTTGCGGATGAAGCCCGAGCCATGGCGGATCGCCAGGGCGGCGCCAGTGCGTCCACCGAGGAAATTGCTGGCAGCCATCACCAGACCCAAGCCCCATAGGATCGGCCCATGGCTGGCGAAGAAGGCGATGGCGGCGATATTGGTGGCGACATTGATGACCTTGGCGCAGGCGGTGGCCTTCAGGAAGTCCATGCCGAACAGCCGGACGAAGGCGAACAGCAGGAAGCTGCCGGTGCCAGGCCCGAAAAAGCCGTCATAAAGGCCGATGATCAGCCCCAGCAGCAAACCCTTCCAGCGATCGGCGGGCACCAGATCGCGGGTTTCGGCATGGCCGAAGTCCTTCTTCATGAAAGTATAGACGGCGGCTCCCACCATCATCGCCAGCACCAAAGGCTGCATCCAGGCGCGCGGCAACCAGGCCACCAGAGCGGCTCCACCCCACGATCCCACCAACGCGGCGGCGGTGGCCGGCAGGATGACGAACCAGGGGATCTTCACCTCGCGGGCATAATGCACCATGGCCGCCGAGGTGCCGGCGACGCTGGAAACCTTGTTGGTGCCGAACAGCACAGGGATGGCGGTCAAGGGGAACTGGGTCAGCAACATGGGAATCTGGATCAGCCCGCCGCCACCGACCACGGCATCCACCACCCCGGCGGCAAAGGCCGCCACGGCCATGATGGCCAGAGTGGCAAGCCCCCCATCGACAAAACTTGTCATCCCGCTCAGATCGATCATTTTTCCTGATACCTTGTGTTTTCGGTTCGGATGATAGGGGGTGAGGAAAACCATCCTCGGCCGCACCGAGCCGCCGGATAGATTACCTCATCCCCTCACCCCAAACCCCTCTCCCGATTTCGGGCGAGGGGCTTTGTGCGAAACAAGTCCGGCGGGCCTGATAAGCCCGCCGGAAAAGGAGAAGATGTTCAGACTTTGAATTACTCGGCGCCTTGAGAGGCCGTAACCGGAGCCAGTTCGGCATCCTCGTCCACCTCTGCGGCACCTTCCACGACCATGGCCTTTTCCCACTTGGCGACCACGGCGGTGGCGATGGCGTTGCCCAGCACGTTGGTGGCGGTGCGCCCCATATCCAGGAAGTGGTCGATGCCCAGGATCAGCAGAATGCCGGCTTCCGGCAGATTGAACATCGGCAGCACGGCGGCGACCACCACCAGCGAAGCGCGGGGAACGCCGGCGATGCCCTTGGACGACACCATCAGGATCAGCAGCATCAGCACCTGCTGTTCCAGGCTCAGCGGAATGTTATAGGCCTGCGAGACGAACAGCGCCGCGAAGGTGGTGTAGATCATCGAGCCGTCAAGGTTGAAGGAATAGCCCAGCGGCAGGATGAAACCGACCATCCGTTCGGAAACGCCGAACTGCTCCAGGCGCTTCATCAGGCGGGGATAGGCGGCCTCGCTGCTGGCGGTGGCGAAACCGACCAGCATGGGCGAACGCACGAACTTCACCAGACGGAACACGTCACGGCCCAGCACCAGATAACCGGCGCCGATCAGCACCGCCCACAGCACGAACAGGGTGGCATAGAAGCTGCCGGCGAAGCGACCATAGGCCAGCAGAACCGACAGGCCCTTGGTGCTGATGGCGTTGGCGACGGCACCGAACACGCCCATGGGAGCGAAGCGCATCACATAGTCGGTGACCTTCAGCATCACCGGCACCACACCCTCGATGCTTTCGGCCAGGGTGGCGGCGCCCTTGTTGCGGGTGTGCGACAGGGCGATGCCGAAGAACAGCGCGAAGATCAGGATCTGCAGGATCTCGTTGCCGGCCATCGCCTCGACGATGTTCTTCGGGAAGACGTGGGTGATGAAGTCCTTAAGGTTCAGGGCCGAGGTCTTCAGATTGGTGGCGGTGCCGACATCCGGCAGAGCCATCGAAATCGACCCACCCGGCTGGAACAGATTGGCGAAGATCAGACCCAGGCAGAGCGACATCGACGAAGCGAAGAGAAACCAGCCCAGCGCCTTGCCGCCGACGCGGCCCACCGTGCGGGCGTCACCCATGCCGGCCAGACCGGCCACCAGGGTCGCGAAGATCAGCGGAGCGATGATCATCTTGATCATGCGGAGGAAAACGTCGGTCAGAATGGCGAAATAGCTCGCCACATCGGCGGCCTTGTCGGCGCTGAGCGATAGATTGCAAATATCGCCGACGACGATGCCGAGCACCAGCGCCACGAAAATCAGGATGGTCTGTCTGTTCTTCATCACAAGGTCTCCTGGGCCGCCATCGGCGGAGAATGGGAACATGCCCTTCCTATCGCACGGCACATGCCAGATTTGCGCGGCCTGAATGACCAGACAGAGTCTTGAAAACACAGCGCTTTTCCAGCCCACGAAAACCGACCATCCGGAAATCCGAACCTCCCAGGCGAATGTCGTTCGGAAATCCGTACAGATGAAAAAGTCACCCAATTCGGGATGCCGGATGATTTTTGCAGGCAACATCCGAAAATTCGGACGGCATTTTTTGAGCCAAGCCATATTATCGTTTAATAACAAGCATCTGACATAAATATGCAGGCTCCGCAAAGCTGGCATGCGCCTTGCCATTCCATCTTGCACGACGCCATCGGAGCCCGGTGGCGCACCGTTCAAGAAAGGAAACGCCATGTTCGCCAAGCACAGCCGTCCGTTTGCCACGGCCCTGTTTGCTCTTGTCTGCTCCGCCGGCCTGCTGGCCGCCCAGCCGAGCCATGCCGACGAAAAGCTTCCCAATGTGATGATCCTGGCTACCGGCGGCACCATTGCCGGCACCGGCGCCACCAGCACCACCACGGTCGGCTACACCGCTGCCAAGGTTGGTGTCGAGCGCCTGATCGAAGCGGTTCCCGAACTGAAGAAGGTGGCCAACGTCAAGGGCGAGCAGGTCTTCCAGATCGCGTCCGAGAACATGACCAACGAATATTGGCTGAAGCTGGCCAAGCGCGTGAACCAGCTGCTGGCTCAGCCGGATGTGGACGGCATCGTCATCACCCACGGCACCGACACCATCGAGGAGACCGCCTACTTCCTCGATCTGACCGTGCATAGCGACAAGCCGGTGGTGATCGTCGGCGCCATGCGCCCCTCGACCGCCATCAGCGCCGACGGCCCGATCAACCTCTATAACGCCGTGATCCTGGCCGGCAGCAAGGACGCCAGGGGCAAGGGCGTGATGGTCGCCATGAACGACCAGATCAATGCCGGCCGTGAAGTCACCAAGACCAACACCTCGACCACCGACACCTTCAAGACCCCCGAGCTGGGCCTGTTGGGCTATATGCAGGACAACGCCCCGCATTTCTATCGCCTGCCGCTGCGCAAGCATACCAGCCAGAGCGAGTTCGACGTCACCAACCTGGACAGCCTGCCGCAGGTCGACATCGTCTACGGCTATGCCAACTATAACCGCGTCGCCCTGGACGCTCTGGTCGCCAATGGCGCCAAGGGCATCATCCATGCCGGCGTCGGCGATGGCTCGATCTCTGATACCGTCAAGCCCGGCCTGATCGAAGCCCGCCAGAAGGGCGTCGTCATCGTCCGCTCGTCCCGCGTCGGCCAGGGCATCGTCGCCCGCAACGGCGAAGCCAATGACGACCAGCTGGACTTCGTGGTCTCCGACACCCTGAACGCTCAGAAGGCGCGCATCCTGCTGATGCTGGCCCTGACCAAGACCACCGACACCAAGGTCATCCAGCAGATGTTCTACACCTACTAATACCGGCCGGCCATGGTAATGGCCGTCCTCATGGTCCCTCGCCGGGCGAGCGCCTCCGCGCTCTTGGCTGCTCGCTCGAGTCGTAGACGAGGCGAAGCCTCAATGCTCGCTGGAAAGCGGCCATCGAGTGGCTCCAAAGCCATCCGGTTTAAGTTTCCCTGCCTTCGTCTTCTCGAAGGCTTCTCCTGAAACTAGGCCGCATCCATCACCCCGGATGCGGCCATTTTTTTGCCTACAGAAAAGCAGCTTTATTTCAAGATTTTATCGTCATGCCCTCGAAGGAGGGCATGCATGCAGCCTCTCGTTCCGAGCTCCATTTCCCCGCCTGCGCGGGGATGACGATATTATTTATGGGACGATCTTTCTGCAGGATGATGGTGTCGGAACCAGGGCTGGCGCCTTAACTCATCATCACCTTGTCGCGCGGACCGTCGGCGGCGATCTTGCCGCTTTGCATGACGATGATGCGGGTACAGGCCGAGAGCAACGCCCGGCTATGGCTGCTCAGCAGCACCGTGCGCTTGCCAGCCATGGCGGCGATGCGCTGAGCCAGGGCGGCTTCCGACTGAGAATCGAAGCCGGTCGAGGGCTCGTCCAGCAGCAGGATCGGCGGATCGCCCAGCATGGCGCGTGCCAGCACCACCATCTGACGCTGACCGCCCGACAGGTAGTTGCCACGCGGGCCGACTTCGGTACCCAGGTTCAGCTCACCGCGCTCGAAGGACGGACGCAGGCCCGCCATCTCCAGCGCCCGGCGCAGATCGTCCAGGCTGGCGGCGGCATTGCCGGCCCGCACATTGGCTTCCAGCGTACCGTCGAACAGGATCGATTCCTGGGTCTTATAGCCGATCGCCCGCGCCCGCTGCTGCTGCGACCAAAGCTCGACCGGCACCGAATCCAGCAGCACCTTGCCCTCGCTGGGGCGCTCAAAACCGCAGATCAGCCGCAGCAGAGTGGTCTTGCCCGCACCCGGCAGGCCGGCGATGCCAATGATCTCGCCCGGCTGAGTCTTCAGCTCGATACCTTGCAGCACCGGATTGGCATTCGGCTTCGGCCGCCAGATCACGTTCTGCAGATGCATCTCGCCGGTGGGATCATGGGGACGCACCATGCCGGCGGTCTCGGCTCCGGCGGGGATCAGGGCATCCATGTCGCGCACGGCCCGGCGGAACTCACGGAAACGGGTGGACAGCAGCGCCACCGAGCTGATCACCGCCAGACAGCGCGAGGTCAGCATCGAAGCCGCCATCATGCCGCCCGAGGTCAGGAGATGGTCCTCGACCATATAAGCGCCGACCACCATCACCGAGGCATAGGACAGATTGCCCGACCAGCTGGCCACCGCGCCGATCATGGAGTTCCAGAAGCGGGTCTTGCCGGCCATGGTGGCGGCATTGTCGGACACACGCCGCCAGCGCCGGCCCAGCTCGTCGCTCCAGCGGCTGGTCACCACCGCTTCGCGGGCCCCCAGAAGATCGGCCAGGATCGACACCCGCTGCTCGCCGGCGTGACGGGCCTGGCGGTCATACTGACGGGCCGGAGCGGTCATCACCGCATTGGCCAACATGGTCAGCCCGCCCCAGAAAAGGGGAACCAGCACCATCGGGCCGCTGACGATGAAGATGCAGAACAGATAGAGCAGCAGGAACGGCAGATCGGACGCCGCTAACAGATAGCTGGAGCTGATGAAATCGCGGCTGGTCAGCATTTGCTTATATTTGTCCAGCACCACGCCCACCGGCGGCAAAGCCCCAGACCGCTTCAGCAGGCCGCGGAACAAAGCCCGGTCGATATCGCCTTCCGAGGTCACCGCCATGCGCTCGACCAGCTGAATGCGAAGCGAACGGGTGCAGAAATCCATGCCCACACCCAGCATCACCCCCAGCACCATCGCCCACAGGGTATCGCTGACGCCGTTTCCCAGCACCTTGTCATAGACGAAACTGCCGAACAGCGGGATCAGCAGATTGAGCACATTCGAGATCACGCCGCCGCCGATGATCGGCAGCATGTAGCTCCAATTGCGGCGCAGGAAGCCTTTGACCTCGATATCCAGCTCTGCTTCCGGCAGCTCGCGCACCGAATAGGCCAAGCCGGAAAAAGCCGGCAGCGGATTGGGCAGCGGCGACAAGGCCCCCTCGGGGCTCGGCACTTCCGGCGGCGCATCGCCCGGACGGGAAATCAGCGGCAGCCAGGTCCCATCGCTCAGCTGCATCAATGCCGCCGCCTGGGTCAGACGCGGCAGAATGCCGCCGGGCAGCTTCATCATATCGGCGGCGATACCCAAGGGATCGAGGATGCCCGACAGATAGGCGCCGGCATCGGTCTGGCTGCCATCCAGCAAGGCCGGCGGGCGGCCCAGGCCGGCAAGGACCGCCGCCAGCGCTTGGTCCAAAGAAAGTCCGACAGTCGCGTCAGTCATCAGTGATGCACGAGGTCCAAGGTTACGGTCGAGCCGCTATGAACATAGGTATAGACGTCCGACGAATAGCTTGCGCCGTTGTAGGTCGTGGTCGCCGTGCTTTGCAAGGTAATGATGTCGCCGTTCAGCGTCGTCGAGCTGCCGACCGTGGACAGCATGGCCGCGGTGGTGCCGCTGCTGCCGGCCAGATAGAAGCTGCTGCCGTTCATCTCCAAGGTCAGAACGCTGGCCGAAGAGTAGTTACCCAGGATATGCGAGATATCGGCATAAGACAGCGACGCCGTGGCTGTGGTCGAAGTACCGCCATTCGTCATGTCGATAGTTTCGATATTGCTCAGATGCGAGGTGGTCACCGCCGACAGCGCCGTCAGAGTGCCGCCCGCCGTCTCCAGCACGATATGGCCGCTGCCGTTGCCGGTCACCGTCGCCGAATTCAGCTCGGTCTGGTTGGTCAGCTCGACCGTGTCGGTGCCGCCGCCGCCGATGATGGTGTTGGTGCCGCCCGAGGCGATGATGGTGTCGTTGCCGCCACCGCCGCTGAGATAGTTGTTGCCGCCCGTCGCGATCAGGGTATCGGCGCCGGCATAGCCGTACAGAGTATGATTGCCGCCGGTCGAGACCAGAACGTTGCCGCTGCCACTGCCGTTCGCCCCTTCGATCACGCCGATATTGGTCAGGAAATCTGTGCCCACCGCACCGATCACCGTGCCCGACGTCGCGCCCACCGTCGCCGTCACCGAGCTGAACACGGTGTCGTAATAGTCGGCGATGTTCAGGCCCGAGGTGCTGCCATAGAAGGTTTCGCCATCCAGGCGGCCGATGAAGGTGTCATGCGCCGCGCCGCCGATCAGGGTATCGGCACCGCCGCCGCCATCCAGGATCGCGTTGGTGCTGCCAACCGTGATGATGTCGGCATAGGCGCTGCCCAGCACATTCTCGATATTGGCCAGATGCTCGGTGATGCCGACGCCGGTGGCCGTCCCCGTCGCCAGATTGACCGTCACCCCACTGCCGGCGAAGCCGAACAGAACCCAGTTGGAGCCACCGCCGCCATCCAGCGAATCCGCGCCCGACAGACCGACCAGGGTGTCGTCGCCGCTGCCGCCAATGATGGTGTTGTTGCCGTTGCTGCCCACCAGCAGGTTATTGCCCTGGCTGCCGGTGACGTTCTCGATGTTGGTGTAGAAGTCCGAGGTCACGCCGCCGATGACGCCGTAGCCGGCATAGCCGGTCACACCGCTGTCTACCACATTGCCGTTCTTGTCCAGGCCGTTCAGATAGACGGTGGCGCTGCCGCTATAGGTGGAATAATTCAGCGTATCGGTGCCGGCGCCGCCATCGATGGTGTGGCCCAGCGTGCCGCTGCCGTTATCCAGAATATTGATGACATCGTTGCCGGACCCGCTGAGGAACACTTCGAGGTTATAAAGCGTATCCGAACCCAGGTTCGCGCCGATCGCCGAACCGGCGCTGCTGCCGTTCAGCCAGGCGGTCAGGGCGACGCTGTCCCAGCTATAGACCACCGTATTGGTGCCGCTGCCGCCGTCGAGCACTTCCTTGCCGGTGCTGGCGATGATGGTGTCGTTGCCCAACCCGCCATAGAGGCTGTCATTCAAGGTGTCGGCCACCAGGGTATCGTTGCCCGACCCGCCGACGGCGATCTGGAAGTTATACAGCGCATCGGTGGTGGTGCCCCAAATGGCCGTGCCCAGCGACGCGCCGTTCAGCTCGATCAGGACACCCGTCGTGCCCATACCGTTGAGGTACACCGCATTGGTGCCAGTGCCGCCGTCCAGGGTATCGACGCCCAAACCGGCCACCAGAGTATCGTTACCGGCGCCGCCATAGAGGCTGTTGGCGTTGCTGTCGCCGATCAGCGTATCGTTGCCGGCGCCGCCCAGCACGATCTCGAAGTTGTAAAGCTTGTCGGTGACGGTCGCGCCCCAGGTGGCCGTGCCCTGCGCAGCACCATTCAACTGCACCAGCACGCCCGAGGCCAGGTTGGTCAGGTAAAGGGCATTCACACCGCCGCCGCCATCCAGCAGATCGGCGCCCGAGCCGGCATACAGAGTATCCGCAGCAACACCGCCATACAGGCTGTCGTTATGATTGCCGGCGATCAGGATATTGCCTGCCGAGCCGCCGATCAGGGTATTGGTGCCCGTACCGCCGATCAGGGTGTCGAACAGATTGTCGCCGACCATGGTGTCGTTGCCGGCGCCGCCGACCACGATTTCCATGTTGTAGAGCGTGTCGGTGATGCTGCCGCCGACGATGGCGGTGCCGGCCGAGGTACCGTTCAGATGCACCAGCACGCCCGAGGTGACGTTGCTCAGATAGAGGGTGTTGACGCCCCCCATGCCGTCCAGCACATCCTTGCCGTTGCCGGCAAACAGGCTGTCGTTGTTGCTGCCGCCATACAGGCTGTCGGTCAGATTGTCGGCGATCAGGGTGTTGGTGCCGTTGCCGGCCACCACGACCTCGAGGTTATAGAGGGTATCGGTGATCGTGCCATAGATGGCCGTGCCTGCCGAGGTGCCGTTCAGCACCACCTTCACACCATTGGCCAGATTGGTCAGATACAGGGCGTTGGTGCCGGTCTGGCCGTCTAGGATATCCAAGCCCGAACCGGCGAACAGCGTGTCGTTGCCGGCGCCGCCATACAGGCTGTCGGTCAGATTGTCGGCGATCATGGTGTCGTTACCAGCGCCGCCGACCACGATCTCGAAGTTATAAAGCTTGTCGGTGACCGTGCCCCAGATGGCCGTGCCCTGACTGGTGCCGTTCATGGTCAGGGTCAGGTTCGAGGTGATGTTGGTCAGCACCAAAGTATCGGTGCCACCCTGACCATCCAGATAATCCACGCCCGAGCCGATAATGACGGTGTCATTGCCGCCGCCGCCATAGATGCTGTCGGCGGTATTGCCGGCGATCATCAGATTGCCGCCAGCGCCGCCGATCAGGGTATTGGTGGCCGAGCCGCCGATGAAGGTGTCGTGGTTGGCGTCGCCGACCATGACATCGTTACCGGAACCGCCGACCACGATCTCCATGTTGTAGAGCTTGTCGGTATTGGTGCCGTAGATGCCCGTTCCCTGCAGCGAACCATTCAGCAACACCGTGGCGGCATTGGCGAGATTGGTCAGATAGAGGGTATTGGTGCCGCCGCCAGCGTCCAGAATATCGACGCCCGAGCCCATGAACATGCTGTCATTGCCGCTGCCGCTATAAAGGCTGTCGGTCAGATTGTCGGCGATCAGGGTGTTATTGCCGTTGCCGGCCAGGACGATTTCGATGTTCAGCAGCGTATCGGTGGCGATACCAGTGATCAGCGCCGTGCCGGCCGAGGTGCCGTTCAGTGCGATCAGCTCGGCAGCCGAGAAGGCGGCCAGCGACACGGTATCGGTGCCGCCCTTGCCGTCGAGATAATCATTGCCCGAGCCCACCACCAAGGTATCGTTGGCAGCGCCGCCATACAGGCTGTCGTTATGATTGCCGGCGATCAGCAGGTTGCCGCCCGAGCCGCCGATCAGGGTATTGGTGCCGCTGCCGCCGATGAAGGTGTCAAGGTTGGCGTCACCCACCATGGTGTCGTTGCCGGCGCCGCCGACCACGATTTCCATATTGTAGAGCGTGTCGGTGATCGCTCCGCCGACGATGGCGGTGCCGGCGGCCGCGCCGTTCAGCTGCACCAGCACGCCCGAGGTGACGTTGGTCAGATAGAGGGTGTTGGCACCAGCGCCACCATCCAGAGTGTCCTTGCCATTGCCGGCGAACAGGCTGTCGTTGCCGGAACCGGCGTTCAGATAGTCGGTCAGATTGTCGGCGATCAACGTATCGGCGCCAGCGCCCGACACCACATATTCGAGGTTATAGAGCGTATCGGTGATGGTGCCATAGATGGCCGTGCCCGCCGAGGTGCCGCCCAACGCAACCTTCACGCCATTGGCGAGATTGGTCAGATAAAGGGTGTTGTTGCCGGTGCCGCCGTCCAGGATATCCAAGCCCGAACCGGCGAACAGGCTGTCATCGCCCGAGCCGCCATAAAGGCTGTCGGTAGCATTGTCGGCGATCAGCGTATCGTTGCCGACGCCGCCCACCACGATCTCCATGTTATAGAGCTTGTCGGTGGTGGTACCCCAGATAGCGGTGCCCAGGCCGGTGCTGTTCAGCTGCACCAGCACGCCCGAGCTCAGATTGGTCAGGTACAGGATATTGTTGCCGGTGCCGCCATCCAGCAGATCGGCACCCGAACCGGCGAACAGGCTGTCGTTACCCGCCCCGGCATACAGACTGTCGGCGCCATTGCCGGCGATCAGAGTGTCATTGCCGGAACCGGCAAAGATGGTGTCGGTCAGATTGTCGGCGATCAGCGTGTTGTTGCCATTGCCGGCAATCACATTCTCGAAGTTATAGAGCGCGTCGGTGGTGGTGCCCCAAGCCGCCGTGCCCAGGCTGGTGCCGTTCAGCTGCACCAGAACACCCGAGGCCAGATTGCTCAGGTAAAGGGTGTTGTTGCCGGCGCCGCCGTCCAGGGTATCGACGCCCGAGCCGGCGAAGATGCTGTCGTTGCCGGAGCCGCCATAGAGGCTGTCGGCATTGTTGTCGGCGATCAGGGTGTTGTTGCCGTTACCGGCCACAACGATTTCCATATTATAGAGCGTATCAGTAACGGCGCCCCAAATCCCCGTACCCGCAGCAGTCCCGTTCAGCGCCACTTTGATGCCTGAAGTCAGGTTGGTCAGATAAAGGGTGTTGTTGCCGCCGCCGCCGTCCAGCAGATCGGCGCCCGAGCCGGCGAACAGGCTATCGTTGCCCGCTCCGCCATACAGGCTGTCGGTGCCGCTGTCGGCGATCAGGGTGTTGTTGCCCGAACCGCTAACCACCACCTCGATATTATAGAGGGTATCGGTCGCCAGACCCGAGATCACCGCCGTACCCGCCGAACTGCCGTTCAGCACCACTAGTTCCGAGGTGCCAAAATTGGCCAGATAGAGGATGTTGGTACCTGTTCCGCCGTCCAGGATGTCCCTGCCGGAACCGGCCACCAGGGTGTCATTGCCGGCACCACCATAGAGGCTGTCGGTATGGCTGCCGGCAATCAGCAGATCGTCGCCGGTGCCGCCGATCAGGGTATTGCCGGTGCCTGCCGCGCCATTGCCGTACAGGGTATCGCCCAGATTATTGGCGACCAGCAGGTTATTGCCCTGGGCACCTAGCAGGATTTCAAAATTATAGAGCGTATCGGTGCCGATCGAGGCGCCGGTGGCGGTGCCGGTCAGCAGATTGACGGTGATGTTGCCGGACTTGCCGGAATAATCCAGCTCGTTGATGCCGGTGCCGCCGTCCAGGGTGTCGTTGCCGCTGCCCGAGATCAGAGTATCGTTGCCGGCGCCGCCATAAAGGGTGTCGCCAAGGTTATCGGCGACGATGGCGTCGTTGCCGGAACCACCGATAATGACCTCGATATTGGTCATGGTGTCGAAGATGGCGCCGCCGTTCGCCTGACCGCCGACCGTGATATAGAGGTTGCTGGTCTGGTTCGAGTAATCGATGACGTCGTTGCCCGAGCCGCCGTCGATATATTCCGAGCCCAGGCCGGGAATGAAGACGTCGTTGCCGGTGCCGCCATAGAGGCTGTCATAGGCGGTGTCGCCGATCAGGGTGCTGCCGGCCTTGGCGCCGATCACCACTTCGATATTGCTCAGCACGTCGGTGCCGATCGAGGCACCCTTGGCGGTGCCCAGGCCGGTGCCGTTCAGCGCCACGGTAATCGGCGAGGCCTCGGTGCTGTAATCCAGCACGTTGGTGCCGCCGCCGCCATCGATGGTGTCGAGGCCGGTACCGCCGCGGAAGGTATCGTTGCCCAAACCGCCATACAGGCTGTCGGCAGCGCCTAAGCCCCATAAGGTGTCGCCATTGTTGTCGGCCACCAGGGTGTTGGAGCCCTGCCCGCCCAACACGACCTCGATATTGTAGAGGGTGGCGCTGGAACCGTTGGCGCTGAAGGCATGACCGGGCGACCCCAGAATGACCGTCAGATTGCTGGCGCTGTTGTGATAGTCGAGGATATTGGTCCCCAACTGGCCGTCGATATAGTCGTACCCCAGACCGGCGACGAAGGTATCGTTGCCGCCGCCGCCATACAGGCTGTCGGTGCCGTTGTCGGCAACCATCGTATTGCCGCCGTTGCCGCCGACCACGACTTCGAAGTTATAGAGCGAGTCGGTCACCGTGCCATAGATGGCAGTCCCGTGGTTGGCGCCATTAAGCTGCACCAACGCGCCCGAGCTCAGATTGGTCAGGTAAAGGATGTTGGTGCCGGCCTGGCCGTCCAACAGATCCAAGCCCGAGCCGGCGAAGATGCTGTCATTGCCCGACCCGCCATACAGGCTGTCGGTCAGATTGTCGGCGATCAGCGTGTTGTTGCCAGCGCCGCCGACCACGACCTCGATGTTATAGAGGCTGTCGGTGATGCTGCCCCAAATCGCCGTGCCCTTGCCGGTGCCGTTCAGCTGCACCAACACGCCCGAGGTCAGATTGGTCAGATAGAGGGCGTTAGTACCGCCCTTACCATCCAGCAGATCGACGCCCAAACCGGCGACCAAGGTATCGTTGCCTGCCCCGCCATAGAGGCTGTCGGTGAAATTGTCGGCGATCAGGGTGTTATTGCCAGAGCCGCCGACCACGATCTCGAAATTGCTCAGCGTGTCGGTGGTGGTGCCCCAAATCGCTGTGCCGGACGAACTGCCGTTCAGCTGCACCAACACGCCCGAGGCCAGATTGGTCAGATAAAGGGCGTTGGTGCCGTCGCCGCCATCCAGCACATCGATGCCAGAACCGGCGAAAATGCTGTCGTTGCCGCTGCCGCCATACAGGCTGTCGGCCAGATTGTCGGCGATCAGGGTGTTATTGCCGTTGCCGGCCACCACGATCTCGAAATTCGTCAAGATGTCGGTGGTGGTGCCCCAGATCGCCGAACCGGCCGAGGTGCCGTTCAGGGTGACCAGCACGCCCGAGGCCAGATTGGTCAGATACAGAGCGTTGGTGCCGGCCTGACCGTCCAGAACATCTTTGCCAGAACCCGCGACGATGGTGTCGTTGCCCGACCCGCCATACAGGCTGTCGGTGCCGTTATCGGCGATGATGGTGTTGCCGCCGGCGCCGCCCTGGACGATCTGGAAATTGACCAGCGTATCGGTGGTGCTGCCCCAGATCGCCGTCCCCTGCCCGGTGCCGTTCAAGGTCACCGTCGCGCCCTGGCTCAGATTGTTCAGGAACAGAGCATTGGTGCCGGTCTGACCATCCAGGTAATCCTGGCCCGAGCCGGCGAAGATGCTGTCGTTACCCGCGCCGCCATACAGGCTGTCGGCCAGATTATCGGCCACCAGGGTATCGTTGCCGGCCCCGGCCACTACGATCTCCATGTTATAGAGACTGTCGGTGGTGGTGCCCCAGATGGCGGTGCCCTGAGCCGCGCCGTTCAGCTTGACCAGCGCGCTGGAGGCAAGATTGGTCAGATAAAGGGTATTGTTGCCCGAGCCGCCATCCAGCAGATCGACGCCCGAACCGGCGAAGATGCTGTCGTTGCCGGACCCGCCATACAGGCTGTCGGCCAGATTGTCGGCGATCAGCGTGTTGTCGCCGTTGCCGGCCACCACGATCTCGAAATTATAGAGCTTGTCGGTGATCGTGCCGATCAGCGCCGAGCCCTGCGAGGTGCCGCCCAACTGCACCAGCACGCCCGAGGACAGGTTGGTCAGGAACAGAGCGTTGGTGCCGCTCTGGCCGTCCAGAAGATCGACGCCCGAGCCAGCGAAGATGCTGTCGTTGCCCGAGCCGCCATACAGACTGTCGGTGCCATTGTCGGCGATCAGCACGTCATTGCCGGTGCCGGCGACCACCACTTCGATATTGTAGAGGCTGTCGGTGATGCTGCCCCAGGCCGCCGAGCCCTTGGCCGCGCCATTCAGCGCCACCGTCACGGCGGAATTGATGCTGGTCAGATACAAGGCGTTGGTGCCGGCGCCGCCGTCCAGCGTATCCAGCCCCAGACCGGCGACCAGAGTATCATTGCCGATACCGCCATAAAGACTGTCGGTCAGATTGTCGGCGATCAGCGTGTTGTTGCCATTGCCGGCAACAACCACTTCCATGTTGTAGAGCGTGTCGGTGGTGGTGCCCCAAATCGCCGTACCGGCCGAGGTGCCGTTCAGCGCCACCTTCACGCCCGAAGACAGATTGGTCAGGTAAAGGGTGTTGGTGCCGCCCTGACCATCCAGCAGATCGATGCCCGAACCGGCGAAGATGCTGTCGTTACCAGCGCCGCCATACAAACTATCGGCCAGATTGTCGGCGATAATGGTGTTGCCGCCGGCCCCACCCACCACGATTTCCATGTTGGACAGGATATCGGTGACGGTGCCGACGATGGCGGTACCGGTCGATGTGCCGTTCAGCGCCACAGTGACGCCGGTGGCGATATTGGTCAGATACAGAGCGTTGGTGCCGCCCTTGCCGTCCAGCAGATCCTGACCCGAGCCGGCGAACAGGGTATCGTTGCCGGAACCGCCATACAGGCTGTCGGTGGCATTGTCGGCGATCAACGTGTTGTTGCCCGAACCGGCGACCACCACTTCGATGTTATAGAGGCTGTCGGTCACAGAGCCCCAGGCCGCCGTGCCCTGGGCCGCGCCATTCAGCGCCACCGTGACATTGCCGGTCAGATTGGTCAGGTAAAGGGCGTTGGTGCCCGCACCGCCGTCCAGCAGATCCTGGCCCGAACCGGCGAACAGCGTATCATTGCCCGAACCGCCATAGAGGCTGTCGGTCAGATTGTCGGCGATCAGTGTGTTATTACCGTTGCCGCCGACCACGATCTCGAAATTGGCGATGCTGTCGGTCACGCTGCCGACGATCGCCGTACCAGCCGAGGTGCCGTTCAGCTTGACCAGCACGCCAGTCGAAATGTTGCTCAAGTAAAGGGCGTTGGTGCCGCCCATGCCGTCCAGCAGATCCTTGCCCGAACCGGCGAAGATGCTGTCATTGCCCGAACCACCATAGAGGCTGTCGGTCAGATTGTCGGCGATCAGCGTATTGTTGCCGACGCCGCCCACAACGATCTCGATATTGGCCAGCGTGTCGGTGACGCTGCCCCAGACCGCGCTGCCCTGCGAGGTTCCGTTCAGGGTGACCGTCACGCCCTGGCTCAGATTGGTCAGGAACAGAGCATTCGTGCCGGCACCGCCATCCAGATAATCCTGCCCCGAACCGGCGAACAGGCTGTCGGTGCCGGCGCCGCCAAAGAAGGTGTCGGCATTGTTGTCGGCAATCAGAGTGTTGTTGCCGTTGCCGGCCACAACCACTTCCATGTTGTAGAGCGTATCGGTGACCGTGCCAACGATCGCCGTACCGGCCGAGGTTCCGTTCAGCGCCACCTTGACGCCGGTCGAAAGGTTGGTCAGGTACAGGGTGTTGTTGCCCGCCTGACCGTCCAGCAGATCCAGGCCCGAGCCGGCAAAAATACTGTCGTCACCGCTGCCGCCATAGAGGCTGTCGGTCAGATTATCGGCGATCAGCGTGTTGCCGCCGGCGCCGCCGACCACGACTTCGAAATTGTAAAGCTTGTCGGTGGTGCTGGTGCCGTAGATCGCCGTGCCCTGGCTGGTGCCGTTCAGCTGAACCAGCACGCCCGAGGACAGATTGGTCAGATACAAAGCGTTGGTGCCGCTCTGTCCGTCCAACAGGTCAACGCCCGAACCGGCGAAAATGGTGTCATTGCCCGAACCGCCATAGATGCTGTCGGCCAGATTGTCGGCGATGATGGTGTCGTTGCCGGTGCCGGCAACGGCGATTTCCATATTATAGAGCGTGTCGCTGGTCGTGCCCCAGATGGCCGTGCCCGCCGAGGTGCCGTTCAGCGCGATGGTCGCCGCCGCACCGACATTGCTCATATACAAAGCATTGTTGCCGGCGCCGCCGTCCAGCAGATCGATACCCGAACCGGCGAACAGAGTATCGTTGCCCGAACCGCCATAGAGGCTGTCGGCCAAATTATCCGCCACCAGTGTGTTGTTGCCGTTCCCGGCGACAACCACTTCCATGTTGTAGAGCGTGTCGGTGGTGGTGCCCCAGATGGCCGTACCCGCCGAGGTGCCGTTCAGCTTGACCAAAACATTCGAAGTCAGATTGGTCAGATACAGAGCATTATTGCCCGCCTGACCGTCCAACAGATCGACGCCGGAACCCGCCACCAGGGTATCATTGCCGGAGCCGCCATACAGGCTGTCGGCCAGATTGTCGGCGATGATGGTGTTGCCGCCGGAACCACCCTGCACGATTTCCACATTCAGCAGCGTATCGGTCGTCGAACCCCAGACCGCCGTGCCGGTCGAGGTGCCGTTCAAAGCCACCGTCACACCTTGGGACAGATTGGTCAGGAACAGGGCGTTGGTGCCGCCCTTACCGTCCAGATAATCCTGCCCCGAGCCGGCGAACAGGCTGTCGGCCCCGGTGCCGCCAAAGAAAGTATCTGCCAGATTGTCGGCGATCAGCGTGTTGTTGCCGTTGCCGGCCACAACCACTTCCATGTTGTAGAGCGTGTCGGTGACGGTTCCGACAATCGCCGTACCGGCTGCAGCACCATTCAGCTTGACCAGCACGCCGGTCGAAATGTTGGTCAGGTAGAGGGTGTTGTTGCCCGCCTGACCATCCAGAACATCCAGGCCCGAACCGGCGAACAGGCTGTCGTTGCCGCCGCCGCCATACAGGCTGTCGGTCAGATTGTCGGCGATCAGCGTATTGCCGCCGGTTCCGCCCACCACGACCTCGATATTCGCCAGTGTATCGGTCACCGTGCCGACGATCGCCGTGCCGTTCGAGGTGCCGTTCAGCTTGACCAGCACGCCGGTAGAAAGGTTCGTCAGATAAAGGGCGTTGGTGCCGGTGCCGCCGTCGAGGATATCCTTGCCCGAACCGGCGAACAGCGTGTCGTTGCCCGAACCGCCATAGAGGCTGTCGGTCAGATTGTCCGCGATCAGCGTATCGTCGCCGACACCGCCGACCACGATCTCAAGGTTTGCCAGCGTATCGGTAGTGGTGCCCCAGATGGCCGTACCGGTCGAGGTGCCGTTCAAGGCCACCGTCACGCCCTGGCTCAGATTGGTCAGATACAGAGCGTTGGTGCCGCCCTGGCCGTCCAGCAGATCGACGCCCGAGCCGGCATAAAGGGTATCGTTGCCGGCGCCACCATAGAGGCTGTCGTTGATATTGCCGGCGATCAGCGTATTGCCGCCCGAACCGCCCAGCACCACCTCGAAATTGATCAGGGTGTCGGTGCCGATGCCCGCACCCGTGGCGGTGCCGGTGCCGTTCGACAGATTGACCACCATGCTGCTGGTCTGCGCATGCTCGTCATAAATGTTCTGGCCCGAGCCACCGTCGATGGTGCCGCTCCAGGAGGTCACGCTGAAGGTGTTGCCGCCCGAACCGCCCTTGACGATCTCGACGTTATAAAGGATGTCGGTGCCCAGACCGGCGCCGGTAGCGGTGCCGCCGGTCAGTCCGTTCAGCGACACGCTCATGGCCGAGGTCAGGTTGTGGTAATCCACGAAGTCGGTGCCGGCGCCGGCATCGATGGTGCCGCTCCACAGCCCGCCGACGATGGTGTTGCCGCCCGAACCGCCCTTGATGATGTCGATATTGTAAAGGGCGTCGGTGCCGATGCCGTTACCCCAGGCCGAGCCGGTGCCGCCCAGCACGAAGGTCTCGGCATTGGCGAAGGAATGGTAATCCGCCAGGGCGACGCCCGAACCGCCGTCCAGGGTATCGTTGCCGGTGCCGCCGATCAGAGTGCTGCGGCCCGCGCCGCCGATCAGGGTATCGGCCGCCAGACCGCCGGTCAGAATATTAGTGCCGGAACCGCCGACCACCACTTCGACATTGGTCAGGATATCGGTGCCCAGCCCGGTGGCCGTTGCCGTGCCGGTGCCGGCCCCGAGATTGACCGTCAGATTGCTGGTCTGGGCGCTGTAATCGATGATGTCGGTGCCAGCGCCGCCATCGATGGTGCCGCTCCAGGCCCCGCCCAGGAAGGTATCGGCCTGAGCGCTGCCGACGATGACCTCGACATTGCTGAAGCTGTCGGTGATGCCGCCGCTGACGCTGGCGATAGTGGCGCCGCCGGTGCCCAGGTTATAGAGAACGCCCGAGCTTTCCGCCGAGAAGCTGACGGTATCGGTGCCCGAACCGCCATCGAAGGTCAGATTGCTGGTGCCGGCGATCAGGCTGTCATTGCCGGTGCCGGCATAAAGCACCTGGATGTTGGTCAGCGTGTCGGTGCCGATGCTGGGGCTGGCGCCGGTGCCATGCACGGTTCCCGCCGACATGTCATAGACCAACCCGCCGGCATTGCTGCGGTAATCGACAAGGTTGGTGCCGCCGCCGCCGTCGAAGCTGTCATTGCCGGTGCCGGCGAAGAAGGTGTCGTTGCCTGCGCCGCCGATCAGGGTATCCGCCGCCAGGCCACCCTTCATGACATTGCTGCCCGAGCCGCCCAGGATCACCTCGATATTCGACAAGGTGTCGGTGCCGGCTCCGACGCCGAAGGCGGTGCCGGTGCTGAGGTTGACGCTGAGCGCGCCGGTCAGCGCGCTGTAATTCATCACGTCGACGCCAGCGCCACCGTCGAAACTCTCGTTCGACGCGCTGCCGACAAAAGTATCCGCGCCCGAACCGCCCACCGCGATGGTGAAGTTCTTCAGCGTGCCGGTATAACTGGCGCTGTTGAACGAGCCGGTGCCGGTGCCGCCCAGGGTGATGGTCAGGCCGTCGGTGACGCCGGCGAAGCTGACGGTATTGGTGCCGGTGCCGCCATCCAGATAATCGGCGCCGCCGCCGCTGAAGATGGTGTCGTTGCCCGAACCGCCGAACAGCGAATTAGCCAGACTGTCGCCCACCAGCACGTCATTGCCGGTCGAGCCGATGACGTTCTCGATATTGGTCAGCAGGTCGGTGCTGATGCCCGAGCCCCAGGCCGAACCGGCCGAGGTGCCATGCAGCATCACGGTGACGCTTTGGGCATTGACGAAGTCGGCATAGGCATTGGCGCTGCCGGTGCCGATCAGGGTCTCGGCGCCGATGCCCACCCGCATGTCGGCCGTGCCCGAGCCGCCGATCATGATGTCGGTGCCGGCGCCGCCGATCAGCAGATCCGAACCGGCTCCACCCACCAGGGTGTTGAAGCCGCTGCCGCCCGACAGCGTGGCGACGCCCGACGAGCCCTGACTGCCGTAAAGGGTGTTGGTGCCGGCGCTGGCATACAGGCTGTCCATGCCGAAGCCGGCATAGAGGGTGTTGTTGCCGGCGCCCGCCGACAAAGTGTTGGTGCCCGAGCCCTGATCGATCATCAGATCATTGCCCGAGCCGCCCACCAGAGTATTGCCGCTGCTGCCGGCCAGAATGGTGAAGACGTCGTTGCCGGCGCTGCCATACAGGGTATGACCGCCGCTGCCGCCGGCATAAAGGGTATCGTTGCCGGTGGTCGTCGGGTTGGCCGACAGATCGCCGATCAGAACGTCGCTGGAGCCATAGGCGTAAAGAGTGTCGTTGCCGAGACCACCCACCAGGGTCGCGCCGCTGCCGGCTCCGGTCGCCAGCACGTCATTGCCGGTCGAGCCATACAGATTCTGAATGCCGATCAGCCGGTCGCTGCCGCTGGCATAGACCGCGGTGCCGGTGCTCAGGCTGGCGGTGACGCCGCCGGTGGTGATGTCGTCGAAATAGACCCAGTTGCCGCTGCTGCCCTGGCCGATGATGCTGTCGCTGCCGCCGCCGCCGCGGAAGGTGGTGTTGCCGCCGCTCTGGCCAATCAGGGTGTCGTTGCCGGCCGAGCCGCGCACATCCTGGAAGTTATACAGAGCCTGCGAACCACCGCTCCAATAACCCTCGTGATTGGCCAGATCGACCGTCACGCCGGTCAGGAAAGCGGTGTTGTTATAGCTGATCTCGTTGACGCCCAGCCCACCATCCAAGGTGCTGTAGGCGCTTCCGGCGATGATGGTGTCGTTGTAGGAACTGCCGACCGCCACCTCGAAATTGACCAGCGTGTCCGATTTGGTGCCGGCATAGGCGGTGCCCGAGGTCAGATCCAGGGTCAGACCCGCCGTGCGGGTAGCGAAGCTGATGGTGTCGGTGCCGCCGGCGCCGTCCAACGTGCCGCCGCCCAGATCGCCGAACACCGTGTCGTTACCCGAACCGCCATAGACGTTTTCGATGTTGGTGATGACGTCGGTCGAGCCGTCGGCAACATAGGCCGAGCCGGTCGATGTGCCGTTCAGATAGACCGTCACCGAACCGGCGGCATCGGCGAAGTCGGCCACCACATAAGTGCTGCCGGTACCGATCAGGGTGTTGTTGCCGGTACCGCCATCCAGCCAGTAATTGCCACCGTTCGCCGCCAGCACGTCATTGCCGGCTCCGCCCAGCAAGGTGCCCAGGCTGGGATTGCCGACCGTTCCCACCACCGAGCTGCCATAGATGATGTCGCCGCCATCGGAGCCGATGACGTTCTCGACATTGATCAGATAATCGCTGGCAGCGCCCTGAGTGTTGCGGTTGGTGGACAGGTTCAGAGTGAAGGCGCTGGCCTGGCTGTAATCGACCCAGTTGTTACCCGCGCCGCCGTCATAGGTGATCTTCGAGGACGAGACGCCGCCGATGAAGGTGTCGTCGTAATTCGTGCCCTTGACGATCTCGACATTGCTGATCACGTCGCCGGCGGCAGCGCCGGTGGCGATGTTGCCCGCCACATCGTTGACGTCGATGATCAGGCCCAGGGTAGCGGTCATGCCGCTGGTCAGCACCGCCGTACTGGTGGCGGCGATGTTGACGAAAGTCAGGGTATCGGTCCCGGCGCCGCCATCATAGGTCTCGTTGCCCGAGATGTTCGAAACCAGGGTGTCGTTGCCGGCGCCGCCATACAGGAAATCGCTGGCCGCTGTACCGGCGATGATGGTGTCGTTGCCCGAGCCGCCGAGAATCGAGTTGATATGGGAATCGCCAATCAGCAAATCGCCGTTGTTGCTGCCGATGACGTTCTCGATGTTCAGCAGATGATCGCTGACCGCCACGCCGCCGTTGGTGCCGGTGGCCAGGTCGACCGTGGTCGCCGCGGTGGCGTACTGATAATCGATCCAGTTATTGCCCGCGCCACCGTCCAGCGTCATGGCGGCGGTGACACCGCCGATGAAGGTGTCGTTGTAGTTGGTGCCCTGGAAAATCTCGATATTGACGTAGGTGTTGCCGTTGCCCACCGCGCTGCCATGACCGCCGCCGGTCAGATCCAGCGTCAGGCCGGCGGTCTGGTTGGCGTAGCTGATGACGTCGGTCCCTGCGCCGCCATCGTAATAATTCCCGCCCACCGAACCGGCGATGATGGTGTCGTTGCCGGCGCCGCCGATGACGGTGTTGACGTGGGAATCGCCAATGATGGTGTCGCCGTTATTGCTGCCGATCACATTCTCGATATTGATGAAATGATCGTTGCCAACCGTCACCTGACCCGAGGCGTTGGTGTTCGTCAGATTGATCACCAGCGCGCTGGTGGAATAGGCGTAATCGATGTAATTGGCACCCGAACCGCCATCCATCAGCGCCGAACTGCTGGTGTTACCGCCGATGAAAGTGTCGGCTCCGGTCGAGCCGATCACGGTGGCAATGCCGGAATAGGTATCCGCAGCCGCCGCTCCGGTGGAATGGCTGGTGCCGGTCAGATCGATGGTCAGGCCGGTCGTGGCCTTGCCGAAGCTGACCACGTCGTAGGAACCGGTGCCGACAAAGCTGTCATGACCGCTGGCGCCGCCGTACATCAGGTCGTGGCCGGTGCCGCCGATCAGGGTGTTGTAGCCCTGCTGGCTGATCAGCGTGTCGCTGACGCCGTTGCCATAGAGCACATCGCTCGAAGCGCCGATCAGGGTATTGGTGCCGCTGCCGCTGATCAGCGTCTCGTTCGAAACGGCGACCAGGACATCGTTGTAATTGCTGCCGACGATCTTTTCGAAGTTGGTAAAGGTCTCGCCCGCAGCCGCGCCGGAATTGCTGTTGGTCGACAGATTGACCGTCACACCCGCGGTGGCGTTCTGGAAGCTTAAGGTATCGGTGCCGGCGCCGCCGTCGTAATAATCGCCGCTGACGCTGCCGGCGATCACCGTGTCGTTGCCGGACCCGCCCAGGAAGGTATTGAGTGCCGCGCCGCCGATGAAGGTATCGCCGTGGTTGGAGCCGACCACATTCTCGATATTGACCAGAATCTCGTGGCCGACCGTCACCGAACCCAGCGTGCCGGTCGAGGCGAAATTGAACAACTCGCCGGTCGAGGCATTGACATAGTCGGCGTAGTCGTTGCCGCCATTGCCGTCCAGCACGATGGTGCCCGAGGACAATCCGCCCAGGAAGGTATCGGCCGCCGTCGAGCCGATGATGGTGTTGGCGTAAACCAGCACATCACCCGCCGCCGCGCCGGTCGAATTCGCCCCAAGGGTGATGGTCGAACCGCTGACGGTGGCGCCGGTCAGATCGATGGTCAGGCCCGAGGTGCTTTTGGCGTAATCGATCACGTTATGACCGGCGCTGCCGCCGATCATGGTGTCGCCGCCGGTGCCGGCATAGAAGACGTTGGTGGCCGAGCCGCCGATCATGGTGTCGCTGCCGACACCGCCATAGAAGGTGTTGTTGCTGACCGTGCTGCCGATGAGCGTGTCGTTGCCGCCGCCGCCATAGATGGTGTTGGTGCCGTAACCGCCGATGACGGTATCGTTGCCCGATCCGGCGATGATAACGCTGCCCAGGCCTTGCGCCTCGAGCACGCCATAACTGGCGCCGGTGACCTGCGAAGTGCTGGTGACACTTTCCTCGACCAGCAGCAGGGACGAGGCCAGGCTGACCACCGCGCCGTTGGAATCCAGGCCCGAGGCGGTGATCGTCAGATTATAGGTGGAGCTGTCGGTGCTGACGGTTTCCAGCGGATAGACAACGTCGAACAGCATCGCCGTGATCGAGGTGCCGCTGATCGGCAGAGTCCAGGTCTGCGACGAGGCGTTATAGGTGGCGCCCTTGATGTAATGCAGGCTGTCAGAGGTGTAGCCCGAGACGGTGACGGTCAGGGTCTGGAACGACCCGGCCATGACCACCTGCACCTCTTTCTGATAAGTGCCGCTGGCGAAATTGCCGTTGGCGAGGATGATGTCGCCGCTATTGTCGCCGATGATGGTCTGGCTGGTCAGTTGCGCCGAACTGTTGAGGGCGATGTTGCTGGCGGCCGAAGACCCCGTGCCACCGCCCGAGCCGATATATTCCGTGACGCCGGCCAAGGTGGTGGTGGTGACGCCGACCACATTGCCGAACGAAACCAGCATATAGGCGTCTTCAGGCGTCGCCGTGGCCGTCGAACCCGCCACGGCGGCGGCGCTGCTATGCGACGGCGTATAGGTCGGAGACGGCGGCTGGTTGTAACTGCCGTCGCCCGCCTTGGCTTCCTTGACCTGATTGACCAGGTCATCGAGACGCTTCTGCCAGCTTGGCGGCTGCACTTCGGCCAACGGCGCCACCTGATCGGCGGAACCGTCGCCTTGCGACTGACCATCCTTCGAGTTCTTATCGTCGGGATGCTGCTTCGGCTCGGTGTCCTTCAGCACGCTGGCAATGGCCGGCACCGAGGTTTCCGGCGTATGGACTTTGTCCACCTGGGTAAACAGATGGTCGGCCCGAACAGTGGTCCCGCCCGAGAACTGCACCGACGGGGGATGTTCGCTGGTGGCGTCAAGGGCGGCGCCGGGCAAAATCAGACGCGTGCCATCCTTCGCCGTGATGACGAAGTCGATATCGACCACGTCCACGCGCGCAACGGCCGCCTGGGGAAGGTCGACCTTGAACTCCCCCTTGGCGTCTGGCGTCAGAATTTTGACCGGTTGGTCAGCCATCTAAAATCCCTAAGCGGTCTGTCGCTGTTCGCGCGCCAGCTCACGAAGCTCGGCGCGCAATTCACGTGCGAAGTTACGCTGCGAGGTCCTCATCTCCTCCAACGTAGCCTCTAAGAGAGACGTCTGCTTCGCAACGCCCTGCGACAGTCCCTTAAGGGATTCTAGTGCACCGCCCAGATTGTCGAACGATTCTTTTATACCATAAAGATGGCGTGTCGCACCAATTTCCACTTCCTGTAGCTTCTGCATCTTGTCTTGCAGTTCCTTCAGCATGGTCTGCACCTCGGCCGAAGCATCGCGGAACAGCACCTGCGAAGAGCCCTGGTTGGTCAGCTGGGTCTGGCCGACGGTAGCCACTTCACCCAGCTTCTGCGACAGCCCCTGCAGCGAGGTGGCGATGGTGTTGGCGGTGGCGCTCAGGCCCTGCAGCTTACGATCCATCTTGGTTTCGCTGTCCGACGTGCGATCATTGACGTCGTGCAGGATGCCCACCGCCTCGTCCAGCTTGGCCAGGCTTTGAGTATTGATCTGGCCCAGAGTCTCGTAATGATTGCGCGAACCGTCGTTCGAGCTGGCCAGCTTCTGATCGATGGCGGCCAAGGTGTCGGCGACGCGGATCATCGCCTTCTGCTGATCCTGCCCGCTGGTCAACAGAGCCCGGATTTCCGCCAGCACCGATTCGTTGGTTTCCTTCATGCGCGGACCGAAGCCCAACAGATCATTGGTGCGCTTGGCCGCTTCCACATTGTTTTCGATGGCGCCGGACACCTCTTCCAGGCGCGTCGACAGATTGTCGACGCGGCTAGCCTGGGCCAGGGCGGCGTCCTGCGAGCGGTTGAACAGCTCCATCAGCTGGTTCATGTTGCCGATCAGTTCGGCCAGGAACTCGGACAGGAACTCTTGGCTGACGCCGGCATGCTGGTTCGCCGCCGGAGCCTGCACCACGGTGCCGCCGGCGCCCACCACCACTTGCCCGCGCACACGCTCGGTCAAGGCATGCAGGATGTCGCGGGCGTCGCTCATCACCACCTTGGTATAACGCCGCACCACCACCTGGGTCAGACCCAGCACCAGACTGCCCACCAGACCGAACATCGAGGCCGAGAAGGCCACGCCCATGCCGGCCAAAGGCTTGCGCAGCTGCCCCACCAGCTTCAGGAACTCGGCCTCGACCGAATCATTGGCCGGGCTGTTGACCATGCCGTCCAGCATCGAGCTGATGCCGGTCAGGGTTTCCAAAAGACCAATGAAAGTGCCCAGCAGGCCCATGGCGATCATGAAGCCGACCAGGAAGCCGGGGAACTCCATCTTGGAATCGAACTCGCCCTGCAGATCATGCAGTTCGGTTTCGATCGCCTGCTGATCCAGTGCCGAGGACAATTCGCCGCCGGTCTGGGCGATATTGTCGAGATAGCGGTGCATCGCCCGCTGGTTCATCCAGGGCGCTTCCAGCAGCGCCTTCATGTCGGCGCCGGCCGTCACTTCTTCACGGAAGCGGTACAGCACCCGGCGTTCGCGGTTCAGATCGACGATACGCAGGATCATCAAGGTCGATCCCAGCCCACCGACGAACAGGATACAGGCGTTCAGGAAGGTATTGCCGGCAATCGCCATCAACACGAAGTCGAGATGCGTCAGGGCAGTCAACAGCACTAGGATCAAAGGCGACAAGGCCTGAGCCATAAAGACCAAGTATCTGTTTCTGTTCATCGTCCCACCACCGATCGACTACCGGGCATCCCGGAAGGCATTGTACGTAAATTTCGCGAACGGAGAGATGATATAATTCATCACCGTCCTGCGCCCGATTACCACGTCACCCGAAACGGTCATGCCGGGCACGATCTGCTTGCCGGAATAGCTTTCCGGCAGATCGTCCACCAGGATCACCACCCGGTAATAGGCTTCACCGCGGGCGTCTTGCACCGTATCGGCGCTGACTTCGCTCACCCGGCCGGTCAGAATGCCCAACTCGCCCACATCATAAGCGCTGACCCGCACCTTGGACGGCAGGCCCACCCGCAGCTCGCCACGATCGCTGGGACGCGCCTTGGCCTCCACCAGGATTTTGTCCGTGGTCGGAGTCAGCTCGATGATGGTATCGCCGGGCTTCACCACGCCCCCTACCGTATTGACATTGATACGGTTAATGATGCCATCCACGGGCGCACGCACTTCCGTGCGGGTATAGCGGTCGGTCTGGGCGGTGATCACGTTCTGCAACCGCTCGATTTCCTGCAAGGTCGCCGACAGATCGGCCTGAGCCTCGACCCGATAACGGGCCTTAGCCTCATCCATGCGGGCCTGCGCCTCGGCGATGGCGCCTCTCAGTTTGGGCAAAGCCGCCTCGGCATCACCCAGTTCAGTCACCAAACGCTCTTCGCGGCTGCGGGCTTCCAGCACTTCCATCTGCGAGGCGGCGGCATGGGCGGCCATGTTGGTGGTCAGCTTCGAACGCTCGCGCGCGGTGCCCAATTCGCCGCTCAAACGCACCCGCCGGGCCTCGACCTCGGTGATTTCCGAGTTGTGCTGGCGAATCTGCTCTTCGAAAATCTTCTTCTCTTGCTCAAGCTTTTCACGCCGAGCACGAAATAGCTGCAACTCGGTCTGTATGATGTCGGGATTCCCCAACTGCGTCGAGGGCAGCGTCATGCTGTCCTGGCCCTTGGTCTCGGCCTCCAGGCGGATGGCACGCAGCCGCTGAGCCTCCAGCTTCACCTTGCTGTCGGCCAGGGTCGCCTGAGCCGAGGTGTCGTCGATATCCAAGAGCACCTCGCCCTTATGGACGACCGCGCCTTCCTGCACATTGATGGCGGCGACGATGCCGCCTTCCAGATGCTGGATGGTTTGGGCGCGCCCGGCGGGAATGATATGCCCCTCGACCCGCACGACCCGATCGACCTGAGCGATGCAGGCCCACCAGATGGTCGCCGCGATGATCGCCGCCATGGCCCACAGGAACAGCTGCGGCCCCTCCATCAGATGGCGCAGAACACGGATGATCGAGGCACATTCGCCCTTCACCCCCGACAGCAGCTCCTGAAGGGAGGACTCCTTGGCGGCGGGCGTCCCAACGGCGGTCCCGGCTAAAGCCAGGCCGCTGTTATTACCGGACAAATCGGATTTCGACACGGGCGTCTCCCTCGTCTTTTCCGTTGGCGACCTTGGTGTTGATCTCGACCGAGTTCTTCGAAGCAGCTCCCTTTTCGATCAGGAAATTGCGGATATCCATAGCGCGATAATAAGCCAGACGACGGCCCTCTGAATAGGTTTCCAGACCGACGAAGCCATCCAGCACCGCCTTGGTGCCTGTGATCTGTCCCTTATGCGCTTCCAGCACCTTAGCCAGATCGGCTTTGGCGCGGTCATTCAGCTGAATGACATTACGCGGAAACTTGATCACGATTACGTTGGTGCTGGCCACGGTGGCCGGCGGACGGTCGCGATCCGGTGTGACATTGCTGTCCGACTTGGTCTCGGCTCGTTGCAAGATGACGCTGGGAGTCACCGCCAGTTCCTTGGCCTCTTGATCGGCCTTGACCTGATCCAGCTGTTTCTTGACGTCCTGCATGTCCTGCTGGGCTTTTTGCAATTCCTGCTTGGCCACCGCCAGCTGTCCGGCGACCTTTTCCTTGGCCTGCTGGGCGTCTTGCAATTCCTGCTTCAGCTCGGCCTCGACCTTGCCGGAAGCGCGGGACTGAGCCGCCTTTTCCTCAGCGGCCTGCTGGGCTTTCTGATTGACCTTGCCCGAGGTGATCATCAGAGCGAACACAAACACCACCAGCACGAACACCAGCGTCAGCACTACATTGCTGAGGGCATCCACAAATCCTGGCCAGTAGTTTTGTTCTTTTCCGTCGCCGCCGCCCGCCATGACCGCCTATCCTTCCCCTCAGTCTTTCTTGTCGGGGGACAGGATCGCTGTATCCAGCTCTCCCATCTGACGTCGCAAAAGATAGGCCGCCTGAATCTCAGAGATCATCATGGTGACCAGTTCCGTCTGCGATTGATAAAGACGCTCGTAAGCATCCAACAGATCAAGCAGCTGCCGCGTCCCCGCCAGATATTGCTCTTCGAAGGTCGCCGCCACACGGCCATTCGCTTCCATTGCTTTCTGCGTGGATTCGATACGGATATTCGCCGCCTTCATGGCGTCGTAGGCAACGCGCAGGCTTTCGTCCAGCTTCATGCGCAGATCGGTGGCAGAATAAGACGCCGCCTCGGCGCGGGCCAGCCCGGCCATGCCGCTGGCGACATCGGTGCCGCCGTTCAGGCTCCAGGTGAACACACCCATCAACGAGGTGGTTCTGGTATTGGGATAAAAGCAGGTGCCCGCCGGAATGTTGCTGGCGCAAGGACCGGTGGTCGTACTGGGGTCGGTCTTAGCGATACCGCCACTGTCCCAGACGCGCGACTGCGAGAATTCCACATTGAATTTCGGCAGCAGGGCCGAGAAGCTTTTCTGCATATCGCCGATGGCCGCATCGGCCCGCTTGCTGGCCGCCTTATAGTCCGGGTTGTTGCGGACCATGCTGGTCAGCACATCATCGATCTTATCAGGCAGCAGCGGCAGGGTGCTGTCGGGCAGCGACAACTTCACCGGACTGACCCCGGACAGCCGGCGGAACTCGACGACCGCCGCCTGATATTCCGACTGCGCCTCGACGATGGCGGCGTTGGCCGTGGTGGAACGGGCGTTGATGCGGTCTAACTCGACCCCCGGAGCGCCGCCGCCGCTAACGCGGTCGCGCATGCGCTGGGCCAGCTTGTCCAGATTGTCCTTGTAGCTCTGAGCGAAGGTGATCAACAGCCGGGACTTGGTCACCCGGAAGAAGCTCTGAACCGCATTGAAGGCACTGAGCTGACGGGCGCTGAATTCATCCGCCTCGGCCGCATCATGGGTATCGGTGCGGCTGAGAATCTGGGCGATGATGGTGGTGTCGATGATCGGCTGGGTGATGGTCAGATTGTTGGACCAGGCATGATGCGTATCGTCCGAAATCGTATAGGTGCCGCCAGCCGCGCTCTTGACCGAATAACCGCCCGGCTTGCTTTCCTCTTTACCGTCCTTCGCGGTCAGCTGAACCGACGGCATATAGGCGCCATAGGCCCCATATTTGTCCCATTTGGCGGCGCTGGTGGCGGCGGTGGCGGCCTTGACGGCGAAATCCTGCTTCAGCGCCAGGGCGACCATCTCATCCAGATGCAGCGGCTCGACCACGGTCGGCGGAACATTGTCGTCCTTTTCGAACACCACCTCGGATCCGCCCAGCAGCTTTTTCAGCAGATCTGCGCGCTTATGCCCATGGGCCGGAGAGGAAAAGGGCTCCGGCGCCTCTTTCGCGGCGACGGCGCTGCCATCGGCACCCGTTCCCGCAGAATTAGTCCCGCCAGCAGAGGAATTATTATCCGTAGGCTTGGGCGCCAATTCACTGGCCGGCACATCCTTGGCCGGAGGGACATCGCCCTTTTTGACCTGGGGTCCCTTCTCGACGGCATTACGAGGCGCTGCATTCGGCTGCGGCGGTTCCTGGGCCGAGGCCGCGGAGAGAGGGGCAACCGCAATCAGCGTTCCGGCCGCAACGGCCCACAGCAGACCACGCCTCCAGACGCCAAAGCTTTCCGTATCGCGCTTCCCGACCAGAGCGCGCATCCCCCGAGTGACGTTCAACATGTCCCGACCTGACCCACTGCGTATTCATCCTTTGTATTAAACCGAGTGGTCCAAGGCAAGCTTCCGTATGTAATAAAATTGTGCATATCCCTCGGCAGCGCACAAAATCATCCGATAATTATCCTAACATATTCTAAAGACTAGGCTTTTTATCACATAACGCCAGCAGCTTTTCCCGCACCCGGTCGAACGGCTGTCGCCAGTCATCGCGCCAGTTGTGCTGGCGGAACAATCGCACCGAAGGATACCAATGGGATAGGTCGCCCTCCAGCCGCCAACGCCAGTCGGCGGGGTAGGAAACCAGCACCCAGGCCGGCAGCCCCATGGCCCCAGCCAGATGCACGATGGCGGTATCAGAGCAGATCACCAGATCGAGATTGGCCAGCACCGCCGCCGTATCTGCGAAGTCGTTCAGATGAGCGCCGATATCCTGAATGGGGGCGGCAAAGCCTTCCTTGCGATGCAGCTCTTCCCGCGCCTCGCCCAACTGAAGCGACAGGAAATTGACGCCCTCAACATCGAACAGGCGGCTGAAACGCTCCAGCCCCGGCGAGCGGAACTGGGCTTGATCGAAATCGGGATTGCCGGCCCAGACCAGCCCGACGCGCAAGCCCTTGCAATGGGCCAGCCGGCGCCCCCAATGGGCCACCAGCGCAGGGTCCGCCGCCAGATAGGGCTGATTGCGGGTCTCGGGCGAGAGATCGACGCCCAACAACCGGGGCAGGCTCATCACCGGCACATGATAATCGTAAGCCGGCACCGGCTGGCCATAGGGCACCAGTTCGTCGATCCAGGGCCGGTTGGCCAACAGCCGCATCATGCTGGGCTGCACGTCGAAGATCACCGTCGCGCCGCGCGCTTTCAGCTCGGGCAGATAGCGCATCAGCTGAATGGTGTCGCCGAAACCCTGTTCCCAATAGACCAGAATGCGCTTGCCGGCCGGGTCTTCGCCGGCCCAGGCGGGTCCGGGAAAATTTCGACGCGGCGAGGGCAGGCCATCGACCTGCCAGCGCCATTCGAATTCCCGCCAGCCTTCCTCGTAATCCTCGAACAGCAGGCGGATCAGCGACAGATTCCAATGAGCCACCGCCCCGCCGGGTCTCAGATGAATGGCCTTGCGCAGCGCCTGCTCGGCCTCGACGAAGAAGCCCTGGCGCTTCAGGGCCGAGCCCAGCAGCACCCAGGCCTCGACCATCTCGGGGCGCAGCTCCAGCACCTTGCGCACCACCCGCTCGGCCTCGTCCATACGCCGCTGGCGCCACAGCGCCTCGGCCAGCCAGAGCATCGGCGCCGGCTCGCCGGGGCTGACCGCCACCAACGCCTCCAACGCCTCGATATCGTCCTTGTCGGCGCGCACCAGCGACAGCAGTACCCGCTGCTTCTCGCGGTCCAGAAGCCCGACCAGCTTGCGCAGACCCTCTTTATGGCCAGGATGGGCGGCGGTCAGCTGACGCAACAGCCGCTGAGCCTCGGCCAGATTGCCCAACCCCTCTTCGGCCACCGCCAGATTGAAGGTGGGTTCGGGATGCAGACTGCCGGATGCGACGATCCGGCGGTAAATTCGGGCGGCATCGGCCAGACGGCCCTGACGATGCAGCTCGACCGCTTGCTGGAAATCCTGATGCATGGTCACCAGACCAGCCGCCGGCTGACCCTCTGCCTGATCCGTCGCCAATTCCTATCCCCTTAGACAGTCCAGCATATACATGCCTGCGGAATGAGGAGCCACCCCTTTCCGCAGAACAAAACCCTGGGTAGAGTCTCGATATGATTTGTTAACAACTCCCCTCTTTGCCCTGAAGGATTTTGCGGGCATGATCCCGCAGGGCAAGCTTGGGGGAGCCGCACCGGAAATGGGTAAAAGCAAGATTCAGTTCCAGGTCAGCATCTTGCTGACTCTGTTGGGCATCGTGCTGGCCCTGACCGGAGCGATTTTCACCAGCGTGCTGCTGATCAGCACCAGCGCCGCCGAGCGCACTGCCAACAGCCTCTTCGACGAGATCACCAAGCGGGTGCATGAACGCGTCCAGCGCCAGATCGGCGACGCCTTGTCGCTGACCGAGCTGGGGGCTTCACGCGGGATGCCCGAAGCGATCACCGATGACGGCCTTGCCTCTCCGGCCCTGCCGCTGCTCAAAGCCGCCTTGAAGAATAATCATGCCCTCTATTCCGTCTATTACGGCTTTGGCGACGGCAGCTATCTGCAGGCCGTGAATGTCGAGGCCGACGCCCGCATCGTCGCCTCGCTCGGCGCGCCGCCCTCGACCCGGCTGGCGGTGCGCGCCATCAGCGCCGCCAAGGATGGCAGCCGGCGTCAGGTCTGGAGCTTTCTCGACGGCGCCGGCCAAAGGCTGGGCCGCGCCGAGGACGCCCATCCCAATTATGACCCTCGCCAGCGCCCCTGGTACCTCTCGGCGATGTCCGAGGATCGCGCCCGACTGTCGTCGCCCTATGTCTTCTCGTCTCTGAAGGAGCCGGGTTTGACCGCCAGCCGCAAGCTGGCGACCGGCAACGGCGTGTTCGGCGTCGATATCGCCCTGCGCGAGCTGAGCGAGTTCATCGAACAGCAAAGCATTTCGCCCGGTGGCGGCGTGGTGCTGGCTGACCCGTCCGGCCATCTGCTGGCCGCCCCCAGCCGCTTCCTTCCCGCAGGCACCCCCGCCCTGACCGAGATGTCCCAGCTGACCTCGCCGCAGATCCGCGCAGTGATCGAGGCCTTGCGTCATCAGACCGACGAAGGGCAAGTGATCTCGTCCGAGATCGGCGATCTGATGGTGCGCGCCATCCGCTGGGAACCTCCGTCGCCCCAGGATGGCAGCATCGCCATCGCCGCCATCGCTCCCGCCGCCGATTTCGTCGGCCATATCGCCCATATGCGGCTGCAGATGCTGCTGATCACCCTGGCTATTCTGGGCATCTCGATCCCGGCGATCCTGACCTTATCGCGGCGGATGGCCCTGACCGTGCGCGCCCTGGCCGAAGACGCCAAGCGCATCGAACGCTTCGACTTCACCCACGAGGTCGCAAGCGAATCCTATATCCAGGAATTCCACCAGCTGGCCCAGGCCTTCGCGGTGATGAAGGGCACCATCGCCACCCGCACCGAAGCCTTGCAGCAGGCCAAGGCCAAGCTGGCCCGGCTGGTCGAATTGGGCATCGCCGTCTCGGCCGAGCAGGACGATCAGGCGATGCTGAACACCGTGCTGGACAGCGCCAGGGATCTGGCCAATGCCGAAGTGGCCCATCTTTACCGCCTGGGGATCAAGGGCGAGCTGGAGCCCGTCTTGCACCGCGCCGATTCCTCTGCGGTCCGCGACCTGTCGCATATCCCCCTGGATTCGACCAATCCCCTGGCCATCGCCGCCTCACAAGGCGTCAGCCTGAATGCCGGCGAACTGGATTCCCGCCTGACCGTGCCGCTAAAGCAGCGCGGCGGCGAAGTAGCCGGCGTTCTGCAGCTGGAAGGTCATCGCGGCGGCGATGGATTGCCGGGCCCCTTTTCGGACGAGCTTCAGCGTTTCGTCGAAGCTCTGGCCGCCCAAGCCGCCACCGCCATGCATAATCATGAACTGCTGGCCGATGCCCGCTATCGGCTGGAACGGCTGCAAGTGCAGCAGGAACTGGACAGCGCCAGTCGCACCCAGATGGCCCTGTTGCCGCCGCTCGACGCCCTGGCCCGGCTGGGCGGCAGCCATGCCTTGTCGATCCAGGCGCATTTCCAGCCCTCTTCCGCCACCGGCGGCGATCTGTGGGGCTGCCACGAGATCGACGGTGCGCGCATCGGTTTCTATGCCTTCGACTTCACCGGCCATGGCTTGGCCGCCGCCTTGAACACCTTCCGCCTGCATGCGCTGATCCATGAGCATCGCGAGCTGTGGGCCGAACCGTCCAAGCTGCTGACCTGCCTCGACGGCACATTGTCGCGACTGCTGCCGGTGGGGCAATATGCCACCATGTTCTATGGCGTGCTGGATGTCGAGCAAGGCCGCCTGGACTGGTCGGCGGGCGCCGCCCCCGAACCCTTGCTGCTACGAGCCGACGGCAGCGTCGAACGTCTGGACAGCCGTGGGCTGCCGCTGGGTCTGTCCAAATTCATGACCACCAAAGAGCGCCCGCAGCTGTCTTGCGCCATGGGTTCCGGCGATAGCCTGATGTTCCACAGCGACGGCATGAACGAAGCCTCGCGTCATGATGGCCAACTGTTCGGTGACGACACCGTCGCCGACCTGCTGCGCGCCTGCCCGCTCTCGGAAGCGGGAGTCCGCGATCTCGAGAGCATGATGAAAAGCTTCTTCGCCCAGGTGCGCACGCCTCTGGACGACGACCTGACCGCCGTGTTGATCAATCGTCATTGAGGCTGCCGCCTCGTCACCAACCCCTTAAGACCTCCGCCATAACCGTTTGGGTTATCAACCACATTCCCAAAGAGTAGCCCGAGCGATGCACCCGCTATATTGCAATACAGAGACATGAGCATTCTACTGTGCCTGGGGGAAGGAGAAACCATCACACAGTTCTCTCCAGAACAGAAATAAAGCGGGGCGTGCATGAGCGGCTTTAATTTTCTTTACAACTTGTCAGTCAAGACCCGTATCTATGCCAGTTTTGGCCTGATATTGGGACTGATGCTGCTGATCTCGGTGATCGGCTGGACCACCATGAACAGCGCCAGCGACCGGACCCAGACCTATATCGGCGTCAGCGGTCATGCCTTGGGCGTCTCGGTGCTGGCCGGCAATTTCACCGACGGCCGCCGGGCGGTTGTGTCCTATGCCCAAACCGGGAACGAGGCGACCTATACCAAGGCCCGCGAGCTGTTCGCCTCGGTCAACAAGGATCTGGGCGAGATCATCGCCGCCACTTCGGACCCGGTCCTCAAGGACAGTCTGCAGAAGATCACCTCGCAGATCACCGCTTATGACGCCAATCTGGTCAAGGTTTACGAGCTGCGCCAGACCCGAGACACTCTGCTGAACGGTCAGTTGCTGACCCTGGGGCCGAAGGCCAAGCAGAACCTGGACAGCGTGACCAAAGACACGCTGGCAGCCAATGACTACGAAGCCGCCTCCGCCTCTGGGGCTTTGGTGGAACAGCTGCTGACCGCCCGCCTGTCGGTCGCCCGCTTCATGTATACCGGCGACATCAAGATGCTGGATCAGGGACGCGACGAATTGGGCGAGCTGCAAAAGCGCATTCAGGGCGCTCTGCCTGCCTTCCATAACGCGCAAAGCCGTCAGCTGGTTCAGGAATCCGGCGAATTGGCCGCCACCTATGCCGAAAAGCTGGCGCAGCTGGCCGATGTCAGCCAGACGAGCTTCGATTTGGTCAACAAGATCATGCCGGATCAGGCGCAGACCATTTCCGATCTGGTGACCTCTACCCGCAACTCGCAAAAGACTCAGCTGAGCACACTGGCCGACGAGACCCTGTCGCGCATGGCCACCGCCATGCGCACCTCGCTGCTGATTCAGCTGGCGACCTTGGCCGGCGGCTTGCTGATGGCCGTGACCATCGCCGCCAGCATCATTCGTCCGGTGGACGCCATGACCGCCACCATGTCGGCCCTGGCCGCCGGTGACAAGAGCGTCCCGATTCCCGCAACCGAGAACAAGGACGAGATCGGCGAGATGGCTCGCGCCGTCCAGGTGTTCAAGGAAAGCATGATCCGGGCCGAGACGCTGGAAGCCCAAGCCCGCGCCGAGCAGGAAAAAGAGGTCGCCCGTGGCCGCAAGCGCGAGCTGCTGACCGCCGACTTCGACGTGATGATTCGTCGCGTCATCGCCAAGGTGGACAACACGGTGCAAAGCGTCCATGCCAGCTCGACCAGCCTGCATGCCGCCGCAGAACAGACCAGCCGCCAAAGCGCCGCTGTCGCCGCCGCCGCCGAGCAAACCTCGCAGAACATGCAGACCGTGGCCTCGGCCGCCGAGCAGCTGGGAGCCTCGACCGTCGAGATCAGCCGCCGGGTTCAGGACACGACCCGCATCACTCAGGAAGCGGTGCTAGGGGTGCAGACCGCCGACGGCATCGTCGACGGCCTGTCGACCGGCGCTCAGAAGATCGGCGAGATCGTCAATCTGATCAACGACATCGCGGCTCAGACCAACCTGCTGGCTCTGAACGCCACCATCGAGGCGGCCCGGGCTGGTGATGCCGGCAAGGGCTTCGCCGTCGTCGCCGGCGAGGTCAAGAACCTGGCCAACCAGACGGCGCGCGCCACCAGCGAGATCGCCGAGCAGGTCGCCGGCATCCAGACATCGACCCAAAGTGCGGTGGATTCCATCAAGACCGTCGGCGCCGCCATCGGCAAGGTGGACGAGGTGGTCGCCTCGATCGCCGCCGCCGTCGAGGAGCAGAACGCCGCCACCCAGGAAATCGTCCGCAATGTTCAGGAAGCAGCGGACGGCAACCACGAGGTCACCCGCAATATCGCCCAGGTTTCCAGCGCCGCCAAGGAAACCGGCGAAATGGCTTCGGGCATGTACAAGGTCGCCCAGCTGCTGGAAGAATCCGGCGCCAGCTTGGGCAAGCATGTCGAGACCTTCCTCTCCAGCGTCAAGGCTATCTGAGCCGAGAGCGGTTTCCACCCAAACGAAATTTAGATTTTAGCCTCGCCCCCGATGATCGAGATCACTCCCTCGATCATCGGGGGCGATGTTTTTTCGCATTCCGCCCATGACGGAATAAAACCCCATTTTTGTCCTAAAGTATAAGATTTGATCCTTCTGCCTGAAAGACGTCCCAATCTGATAGGGCCATAATCCATGAAACTTTTACGACATAAGGGCGAGAAAGCTTTCGCGCACCTCCTTCTCGTGGAAGTCACCCCATAAGATTCAAAACACCGAGGACATCATGTCGGCCCTGCTCGCTTCCTTGAAAATCAAGGCCAAGATCATCGTGGGCTTTGCCTGCGTTTTGGTCATTCTCGCCATTGTTTCGGTCATGGCGATCTGGAATTTCTCCTCTACCCGCGAACAGGTCGAGACCTACAGCCAGCGGGTCAAGGTCGTGGCGATCGCCCGCCAACTGGACCGCGACGCTCTGGATCTGCGGCGTTTCGCCCGTGAATATGCCCTGACCGGCAAGAGTGAGGATGCCAAGAAAGCCCTGGAGATCGCCGACTCCATGCGCAGCCAGTTACGCTTTGCCGTCGATTTCATCAAGAACCCCGAACGGCAACAACGCACTCGCGATATGTCCGATCGGTTCGAAGCCTATATGGGCAATTTCCAAACCCTTTATAAGCAGCGCGAAGAGGTTTTAGACCTGATCAACAAGGTCATGGACCCCTCGGGCGGCCAGTTCTATCAGCTGGTCTCGGGCTTGCGCGACGATGCCGCTCGCTCGGGCGACAGCCGGGTTTCCCAAGCCGCGGTGCCGGTGCTGGAGCATGGCTTGCTGGCGCGGCTTTACGCCAATCAGATGATCGGTCGCCGCGATCCCGCTTTCGCCCCCAAGGCCAAACATGAGTTCGAGCTGCTGGGCACCGCTCTCAAGGCTTTGGACAATGCCGCCGGCACCGGCCCCCTGGCGGCCAAGAACGATGAAATCGCCGCCCTGGTGCCGAAATATGAACAGGCCTTTGATCGCATCGCCGAACTGTCCGCCTCGAACCAGGATATCGTCGAGCATGTGAATGCCGACATCGCCACCCAATTCTCGGCCGACGCCACCTTCATCCGCGACTCCGGCGTCGAGGAAGAGCAGCGTATCGAAGCTCAGACCAAGTCGATGATCGACAGCTCCCGCGATATGACCAGCCTCTTCGCCATCGTCGGCCTGGTGCTGGGCGCCAGCCTGTCCTGGCTGCTGGGCTCGGCTATCGCCCGTCCGGTGGTCGGCATGACCGACGCCATGCGCCATCTGTCCGAGGGCGATACCGCCGTCACCATTCCGGCGCAGCATAACCGTGACGAAATCGGTGAAATGGCCAAGGCCATGAACATCTTCAAGGATAACCTGATCGCGACCGAGCGCATGCGCTCCGAGCAGGAAGAGCAGAAGAAACGTGCCGCCGAAGATCGCAAGCTGGCCCTGCGAAAGATGGCCGACACCTTCGAAGCCCAGGTGGGCGGCGTGGTGCAGGCCGTGACCGCCGCCGCCGTGCAGCTTCAGGCTTCGTCGAAGCAGATGGCCGCCACCGCTCAGGAAACCAGCGCCCAGGCCACCACCGTCGCCGCTGCCGCCGAAGAGGCTTCGAGCAACGTCGAAACCGTCGCCACCGCCACCGAGGAACTGTCGGCCTCGATCAACGAGATCGCTGGACAGGTGGAACGCTCGCAGGCGGTATCGGTGCGCGCTAATGAAGAGGCGGTCCACACCACCGAACTGATCCAAAAGCTGTCCGAGAATGTCGGCAGCATCGGCGAGATCGTGGCCTTGATCAACGATATCGCCAGCCAGACCAATCTGCTGGCCCTGAACGCCACCATCGAGGCGGCGCGTGCCGGCGATGCCGGCAAAGGCTTCGCCGTGGTGGCCTCCGAGGTTAA
>Ga0182039_10000087_pt1 | contig 50729 bp, 41 predicted proteins | sample sta12Can44000111_FD_125975 | JGI IMG/M metagenome (GOLD analysis project Ga0182039, IMG submission 125975) | Lab enrichment of tropical soil microbial communities from Luquillo Experimental Forest, Puerto Rico - statanox.12C.anox.44.000.111 | ecosystem: Environmental > Terrestrial > Soil >...
ATCCGTACGATCTGGGAAAAACCTGCGGCGGAAGCACCGGCGGAGGCGCGGTAGCGCTGGCATGCGGAATGGTGCCACTCGCCGACGGCAGCGACATGGGCGGCTCGCTGCGCAATCCACCGAATTTTTGCAATGTGGTTGGGATTCGCCCCTCGCCCGGGCGTGTGCCGAATCCTCCGACCATGCTCGGATGGTTCACGCTTAGCGTGGATGGGCCGGTGGCGCGCAGCGTCGCGGATTGCGCATTTTTCCTGAGCGTCCTGGCGGGATTCGATCGCCGCTCGCCCATTTCCATTGACCAGAGCGCTAGCCAGTTCGCAAATTCGCTTGGCCGCGATTTCAAAGGCGTTCGCGTTGCGATGTTCAAGGACTTGGGGCTTCCCTGGGAGCCGGCGGTGCGCGACGCGGTCAAAGCGCACCGCAGCATTCTCGAGTCGTTAGGCTGCATCGTCGAGGAGGCTGAGCCGGACTTCACAGACGCCAACGAATGTTTTCTTCTCTGGCGCCACTGGTCGATCGAACTTTCCTTTGGCGATATTCTTGAAGCGAACGCCGATAAATTGAACCAGTACGTTCACTGGCACGTGCACGAGGGCCGCAAGCTCACCGGGCCGCAACTCGCGCGGATTGAGGCGAAGCGCACGGAGTTGTATCAGCGCATGCGGCAGTTCATGGAGAAGTACGAGTTTTTCGTACTGCCGGTAAACCAGGTTTTGCCCTTTGACGTGAACACGCATTACCCCACAGAAATTGCCGGTGTGAAGATGGAAACCTACATGGCCTGGATGAAATCCGCATACTACATTTCGGCGGTCGGCAACCCGGCGATGAGCGTTCCCTGCGCGTTTTCCGAGGGCGGCCTCCCCATCGGCGTTCAAATCGTGGGCCGCCACCATGACGATTGGGGCGTGTTGCAAATGGGCTACGCCCTTGAGCAAGCAACAAATATTGGCAAGCGCCGCCCGCCCATCGTGTAGCGCGTTCCCCCGCGGTAAGCACCTTTGCCATCGAGATGATCCTCGCGGAAGGCCCGGAATCGGCACACTCGGACGAAAGGACATCGGCTCGAAGCTAAGGTGAACTGGAAGCCCTAAAGGTTTGGCAGTGCTTCTTCAAAAACCGGAACACATCGGCGGCCCAGACAGAGCTTCCAAAATAGCCAAAGGTATGGCCATCTTCCACGGAATTACCGAAGGGAGGATAAACCTTGAGCTCGCGTTCCTTACCGGCGTCCTTCCTGGCGGCCGAAAGAACCCGGCTCGGGGAAAGGTCGTAATCATTTTCGGCCTCAAAGAAGAAAATTGGCGCGCGGGAATGGCGAACACTGCGCGTCATCAACGACTGCAGTTGGGGTGCTCGCGCCCAGCTCTGCGCACCACCTGCAGAATCGATCGCTGCACGATAGGAACCGTGAGCTGCACCTAACACAGCCTCGATGCCGCCGAAAAAATTTCCTGCCACCGCGATCCTATCCGCCTCGACGAACTTCTGTGTTCTCAGCCATGCTAACGCGGCGAGTTGGTCGTTGAGGTGGTCGGTCTCAAGCAAGCGGACCATCGCTGCGGCTCCGCCGGCGAGACCGCCCGCTTTGGTCGCTCGGGCGATCTCATCGCCAATGTAGTTACCCGCCGATGCACTTAGACCTTGGCCCCTTCTGTACGGTCCGAAGAACACCCAGCCGTTCTTCGCAAACACTGGCCGAGCACGTCGAAAGCTTCTTTGCCGAGCATGCCCGGAGCGCTTCCATGGTTGTAAACAACGGCCGGGAACGGCCCGGCTCCGTCGGGCCTGTACAACACGCCGTGAAGTGTAAGCTCCCCGCTTCGAAACGTGACCACCTCGCCTGACCACGTCGCGTCGTGTGAGGAAGATGGCGACGACAGCACCGCGGAGAGCAGAAGGAAAAAAAGTAGCATTGCGCCTTTCCGAATCGAAGATTCTGTTTCTCTTTTCCGCATGAGCGACGAGCTACCCAACGCGAGATTATGTCGAAGAGGTGACCGGATGCAATGCGCCCTGGATTTCGAGCAGTGTCAAGCGGGTTGCCGTACCACTACTCGACGCCCAGGCTCAAACGATGTCGTTCTTCTCCGGGTCCCATTGAACCGTACGACCCTGGCGCAGCGAGGTAATGGCCATCTGGCAGGCTATGGCTGAGTTGTAGCCCAATTCGAAAGGGCAATTGGGCTCTTTGCGGTTTCGCACGCAATCAAAGAAATTATTCATGTGCGCCGCCGTGTCATCATCATCGCTACCAACAATATCCGGTTCGCCGCCAACCGACGCCGGAGCTCCGGTCTTCTGCGCGGCGTGGTCCTGCGGTTGGAATGTCACCTTGTCGACAACGCGAATCACCGTCCCCTTGTTTCCCAGCGCAAAGTCGTATCCGTCCTCGCCAAAATAATTGTTGCCAAACGACGAGTTCCAAGTGAATAAGAGATTTTCCGGCTGGTCCATGGAGACGTCCATGGTGTCCGGAACTTCCATGCCGGGCGAAAGATAGTTATAACCCGCCATCGTGACGCGGCGCGGTATTTTGAGCCCGAGCGTTTTGTACCAGAACGCCACTTGGTGCACCATGTTCTCGAAAACGTTTCCACCGGAATAATCCCAGAAAAATCGCCAATTGATAAAACGTTGCGGATCAAATGCATGGGGCGCAGCTTCTCCTTCGAACTCTTTCCAGGCTACATGGTCGAGATTGCAGTCGGCAGGAATTGACCTCTTCCACCCTCCGTAGGGTCTGTTCCGATAATGGTGAGTATGAATTGCTGTGATGGCGCCCAGGCTATCTGGCGCAGCAAGTTCACGAGCACGCGCGAAAGTCTTCCCACTCACGGACTGCACACCCACTTGTACCACGCGGTTCGAACCCTCCGCGGCACGGCGCATGCGTCGCGCGTGGTCAGGATTAAAAGCCATGGTTTTTTCCTGGTAGACATCTTTGCCTGCCTGTATGGCGGGAACGAAATTGAGAGCGTGTTGGTGTTGGGGAGTGGCAATCAGCACGGCGTCAACGGACTTGTCATCGAGCAAGCGGCGAAAATCGGTAAATGTCAGAATCGTGGGTGCGAGTTGCCTCGCTTCCTCCAGGCGACGAGTGTAGACGTCAGCAACCGCGACGCCCTGAGTATTCGGCGCACGGAGCGCGTGCTTGAAAATGTCCAGTCCGCGCCCGCCGGCGCCGATCAGCCCGAAGCGGACGCGGTCATTAGCGCCGAGGACACTCGCCGGCAGAAAAACCGACGAACCCGCGAGCGTGGCCGCACCTCCGCCAACCCGATGAATAAATGTTCTTCGATTGAGCATGATTCGAACTCCTTTGGTTAAACTGAAGAATACTTCCGACAAAGCGTTTTGATTTTCTCCACGAGTTTGGGAACACCGGTCAGGGGATCCTCTGCCCCTTCATATTCCGCGGACATAAATCCCTTGTAATTCGCGCGGGCGAAAAGCGGCCACACGCGGTCGAGATCGACAGCCTGCCCATTTTCGAAGGCGTCTCGGATGTGGGAGTGGGTCGCGTAGGGTAGAGTGGCTTCGATTTGCGCGTAAGCGTCAGCCTGAGGCGTGGCAATGAAGTTCGTAATGTCCAGATTGATCCCAAAGTAAGGCGAGTCAATGCGCTGAACAAGCTCGATGCACACATCCGCATTCTGGGTGATACCTTCGTGATTTTCAACGCCAAGAGTGATGCCTTTTTTCCCTGCATATTCGCAAGCCACTTTGAGCGTCTCAACCGTCCAATGAATGCCCTGTTGCAGGGTGGCCCCGGGAGGAAGCTTGCCCGCGAAGACGCGCAGGTGCGGTGCTCCCAGAGACTCGGTGACATCAGTCCATTTCTTGATCTCCTCCAAAGCCTGTGCGCGCCTGCCCGCATCCGCTTGCACAGTGCTGGCTCCGGTGGCCGCACCGGAAAAACATACACCGTTCTTGTAAGCCAAAAATCGCAAGGACGCCAGATAGGCTGGTTCAGTCGATTTGAACCAGTAAGCCGTCATGTCCACGGCATCAATCCCGAGTTCGACGGCCTTCCGGATAACGTCTTCCATGCTCATCTTGCCGGCTTTCAAAAGTTTGCCATAAGAGTAAGCGCAGCAACCGGTAAGGAGCCGCGGCCTTGCCTCCGTTGCTGCTTCCGTGCTTGCCACGAAATTCCACCGGCGGGCTGCGTGGGCAAGTTCCGTGCCCATGATCACGGCCGGTCCCGCGGTTTTAAAAAATTCCCTGCGATGAGTTCTCCTAGGTATGGACACGTTAGCTCCTCCTGAAAAGATCGGTGGAGAGTCCCCGCCCATAGGGGCTTTGCCCTTAACCCGTAGGGGGTCTCCAATTCAGGCTTTCGACGACATTGCATGACGCCAAGTCCTCGGTTACTGCGAAAGAGTGGCCGGATGCGTCTCATGAAAGCGCCCTCGCGCAAACGGGAGTAGGGCTACCACCAGATTTGCTGATCATCTCAGAAATCCCTTAATCGCCTCAGGTGGCACATGACAGTCTACTCTCTCGGTTCAACTCCTTGAGCATCTCTCGGCGATGCCTACAACAATTGTGCGCGCGTGCGTGCCGCAAGGCGATTCGTGGCTTGAAGAAACAAAATTCGATTTAACGCGATAGGCTAGGTTCAGGGTGCGGACTCAGGGACTTCCAATGACCATGGATCCCTCACTGTCCCGTACAGCCAAGGGGGGTTCGCCCGAGTGGGGAATACGGGTTTCACCGGATTGTCGGCGCCTTAACGAACCCCCTTAAGATTCCACGAGGAGATCAATTTCCGAAGCAGTTCTCCATCGCTTTGCAAGATTCGCGGAGGCGCACTGTAGCCTTCAGGCCCGTTGATACTGCCGGTGAAGTGACTTTTGGGGATCTTCCTGCTGGCAAATACGCAATCCTGGTTTCCTCTGCCACCAAGGCATATTCGGTAGTTCGCACTTCGTCTCAGGGAGTCGAGACCTCCGGTCACGAGCTGAATGTCACGTCGGGTGTGTCTCTCGACGTAACCGTGTTCCTGGCCGGCGGCGTGGTGACCCCGGAAGGATTCGCGAAGCGCGGAGACAAGCCCATGGCTGGTGCCATGGTCATCCTGGTGCCAAAAGATCCTGAATCGCACCAGGAAATGTTGCGAAGAGACCAGAGCGATTTAGATGGAAGCTTCGTGCTCCGAGGAGTGATTCCCGGGACCTATACAGTCGTCGCGGTAGAAGACGCCTGGGGTTTTTCATGGTTGCAGCCTAGTGTGCTCTCGCGGTACGTGCAGCATGGGCAGAAAGTGACGATTGGAGAGCTGATGGAGGGTCCGATGCATCTGCCAGACCGCGTCGAAGTGCAGACACGTTAATTGTTTTGCTACGCATGGTGCGCTCAGCTGCTGTCCGCCAACCGCAAAAATGGCCTCGCGCTTGAGTAGGGATCGATTCTCCCTAGCCGCACCATTCTTCGCGCGCCGGTCCGATCATCCACGTCAAAGGCAAAGGTTCTAAGCGTGCTGTTGCGACCGCCCTTAGCGGGACAACCAGCACAAACACGACAAGACCGCGGCTGCCTGCCAACGGGGCATTATTGTGTGCTTACCCGCTTCGGGCAGGATTCGGACGCCGCCGGCAATACCAAGATGGCAACGGCGCGGCTCGGCCTGTCCACGCACCAATTTTCGTAGCGCACTGGTCCCGGAGCTCCACGGGAGCGCGAACAGAGAATCACGCTCGCACTTCTCCTTTGCTGACGTTGAATTTGGTCGCTTAGCGACTCACCGTAGCTTCGGCGACAGGCGCGGGCTGCTGGGGCGGACGCTCTTCGCGCCGGAATCCAACCCAGAAGAATAGCAAGACGACCGCCGACGCGATGGCCGGCACCATCCAGATGGAGCGCCAATCATGGAGCACTCCGCCTGACGCCAAGGATTTCGCGTACCTATCTACAATGCCGCCACAGATCCAGGACCCGACAAACATCCCGATGCCATACGTAATGAAGTAGATCAGTCCCTGCGCCACTGCGCGCAGTGCCGGAGGCGCTTTTTGGTCCACGTAGACCTGTCCTGTCACGAAGAAAAAGTCATAGCAGATGCCGTGAAGGACGATTCCCAGATAGAGCAACGGCGCTAAGCTGCCGGTGTTCCCCGCGCCAAAGCAGATGTAGCGCACCACCCAGGCGAACATGCCCAGGATGAGTGTGTACTTCACGCCGACCCGGCGGAAAAACCAGGGCAGGGTCACCATGAAGAGCAGCTCGGACATTTGGCCCATGGTCATCTTGCCGGCGGCGTTTTGCATTCCGATTTCATTCAGGAATGGATTGGTAAACGTGTAGTAGAACTGCAGGGGAATGCAGATAAGGAAAGAGGCCAGGACAAAGACGGAGAAGTTTCGATCCTTAAAAAGTGTGAAGGCCTCCGGAGGAAAGATATTGCTCAGTTTGAATCCGTGGGCAGAGCGCAAAGGCGGCGTGTGGGGGAGTGTCAGGCTGTAAATGGCCATCAAGACTGAGGCCGCGCCTGCGATACGAATGGGAATAGCTGTCGGTTCGACGCGAAGAAAACCGATGAGCAGGCCGGCAACGATCCACCCGGCGGTCCCGAGCACGCGTATCGATCCAAAATCCTGCTTGGGGTCTTTCATCTGGCGAAAGGCGAGCGCATTGGTAAGCGCCATCGTTGGCATGTAGCAAAGTGAATAGACGAGCAAGACCGCATACATCGGACCGAAAGCTTTTTGCGTGGACGCAAACCAGAGCAGAACGCCGCCGATGCCGTGGAGCGCGGCTAGCAGCCGCTGATTGGCGAACAGCTCGTCCGCCATGAGTCCAACGAGAAACGGTGAAATCGCCGCGCCCAAGGCGGTCGTCCCGGCAGCGACGCCGATCTGCTCGCCCGAAAAATGCAATTGTTGCCCTAGCCAAGTTCCCAGGGTGACGTACCACGCGCCCCAAATGAAATACTCCAGAAACATCATCAGCGAGAGACGCAGTCTCATCGAGAAAGGCACGAAATCACCTCGTTCAGAGCCGTCAGCCAAGCAAGAGCGCTACAGTTAAAGAAAAGCGGACACACAAGCCTGACCGTACTCAATGCGGCGCACGCTGCTCCCGGGACGCGCCGTTCAGCCACAGATCGACGGGCTTCTTAACACCGGGAGGCGGCAGGTAAGGGAGCGCGACTTTGCGGCCCTCACCAGCGGAGGCATAGCTCGCATAAATAGCACGCAGCACAACCAAACCATCTTGGCCGGTAGCTTGCGGCGTCTCTTTGCCGCGAACGCAGCGAGCGAAGTGGGTGAGCTCTTGTGGCGTGCCGTAATTCCAGAGCTCCTCGAAGACGGGATAGGTCCAACCTTTCGTAGTCGGCGCTTTTTCGACGGCGTATCCGTAACCGTTTTCGCTGTACGTCGGCAGTGCGTTGCCCATGTGCAAATTGGCGTAAGTACACCCATCCTCGCCGAACACTTCGATGCGATCGTCCATGCCGCCGCGGCGCGCCCAGCTGTTTTCAACAACGCCTATGGCGCCATTGGCGAACTCCAGGATGCACAAAGAATCGTCTTCGGCTTTGGTCTTGTCGCCGTGAACGTAGGTGCCCATCTGGCAATAGACCGACTTGATTGGCGCTCGGCCCAGGAACCAATAGCAAAACGCGATACCGTGGCAGCCCAGGTCCATCAGTGCGCCGCCGCCCGAGCGATTCACGTCCCAGAACCAGGCGCTGTGCGGCCCGAAATGCTTTTCGCTCTGCTTGACCAGATAGACTTTGCCGAACGCGCCGGAATCCGCCATTTCCTTGGCTTTTAGGTATTTCGGGGTAAAGAAAAGCTCTTCGCCGTACATCAGGAGGACGCCGTGGCGTTTCGCTGCCGCGATCATTTCTTCGCCTTCGGCAATGGTCATGGCCAGGGGCTTTTCGCAGACGATGTGTTTGCCAGCGGCAGCGATGTCCTTGGTCATCTGTGCGTGCAGACTGTTGGGCGCGGCGATGGTGACCATCTCGATGTCTCGCTCTTTGAGCATCTCGCGGTAATCGGTGAAGACCCGCGGGATGCCGAACCGTTTTGCCAACGCGGCAGCATGGCCAGCAGTCGGAGAGGCGATGGCAAGCACTTCCGCCTCATGCGGCATGATTTCGAACGACGCGGCGTGAATGTCCGCCTGGAATTGCGAGCCGATGATGCCGACCTTTACTTTGCCGTCCGCCATGGAGTCACTGCCTCAAAAATCCGATTGGTCGCCTGCCAAGACGGGGGACTTCGCTTGGGATCGAAGACCCCCGCGCTCCCCAGGTTACGACGAACTGCCTTGGTCGTCGCAGCCGACATATTCCTCGAGAATCCGATTGCCTTTGTACTCGAGCTCATCGTGGATGCCGATTTTGGACGTGTAATAGCCGCGCACCGTAAGCCGTTTCAATTCAATGAAGAAGCGCACCTCGGGAAGGTCGGTCATGTGGTCGTTATCAGAAAGCACCTGAAGAAGGGCGATCCTTTCCGCGGGGGCCGAGTCAACAAAGGACTTTTGGTGGTAATGGCGGCTCATTAGATCGACCAGTCGCAGGCCTTCGCGCCACAGCACCTTCTGACTCTCGTCATAGGTCTCGCGCAGAAACTGGTCGATATAATCGGCAACTTTTGCCGCTTTCGCGCCGCCCGAATGGCGGTCTGCGGGGATGATCGTCTCTGACAACTCCTCGACCAGCGCATGCTGGGCGGGAGTGAAGAAACGCCCCGCGCGTATGTTTTGCGCGGAGCTTGCCCCCGGCGGAGTCGGCGGCGTCGCTGTTTGCGGCTGCTCTCCGCCCGCCGCGGGTAAAGGCAGCAGCGATGCGCCGAGTGCCGCGGCCGAACCCTTCAGCCATTCCCGGCGGTCTTGCCGCAGATCGATCGGACCATTGCTAGACATGTTCCACCTACAAATTTCCTTTGCGAAATTCGTCCGCCAGGTAGTCGCAGGAGCGCCAGCACAACGCCATGATTGTCCAGGTGGGGTTTTGGCAACTGGCGCTGACGAACCCGCTGCCATCGACGACGAACAAATTCTTTACATCGTGCGACTGCTGAAACTGATTCACAACCGATGTTTTGGGGTCGTTGCCCATGCGCGCGGTGCCTAGTTCATGAATCGACCAGCCTTCCGTGAGCACCCTGCTTCTGACGTCCACGATTTCGAATCCCGCGGCCTCGAACATCTCCTGAGCCGTTTCTTTCATGTCCTCGGCCATGCGGTGCTCGTTGTCTCCGAACTTATAGTGAAAACGCAAGGCGGGAATGCCCCACTTGTCTTTCACTACCGGATCCAAATCAACGTAGTTCTCGTAGCGCGCCAGAACCTCACCGAAGGCACCCATGCTAATGTAGGCGCCCTGGTTCTTGCGAACTTCTTCCTTGAAGGACGCGCCGAAGCCGTGCACGTTGGTCCCACTCGGAAACATGCGGCACCCGCTGCCGCCTTCAAAGCCATAGCCTCGGATGAACTTGGGATGCTTCTCTGAAAGATTGCGAAATCTGGCCAAGTAGAATCCACCGGGGCGCCCATCGTCCAGTGTGGACGGCTTGCCGACCAAATCTTTCGCACGCCCGGTGACCCCCGGTCCCATCATATGCTCGCAGAAATTGTGGCCGACGTGGCCGCTCGAGTTCCCGAGCCCATTCGCATGCAACCGGGACTTCGACAGCAGCAGCAGGCGCGCAGACTCCAGCGTGGACGCCGCCAGCACGACGACCTTTGCGCGAACGGTGTAATCCTTCATCGTCTGCGCATCGATGAAGTGCACGCCGCTCGCTTTGCCGGTTTGCGGATCTACCGTAATCTCGCGCACCACCGCGTTGGTGCGCAAGCTCAAATTCGTCGTGTCCATCGCCGGATAGATCAGGCCAGTCGGCGAGTCAAACGCCGCGTGGATGTCGCATCCGCCTTTGCGTTCGCAGGCGCCGCGCCCGTAGCACCGGCTGCGGTAGAAACTGTTGTGCTTCAGTCCTTCGCTGGTGACGCCGGCGCGGTACTGCGTCAACACGCGACCCATTTTTTGCAGACTTTGTTTCAGGGTCACCTCGGCACAATTCAATTTCTGCGGCCGCTGAAATACGCCGTCGGGAAGATGCGGCAAGTTTTCCGTCACGCCCATGATGCCGAGATACAAATCCACCTTGTCGTAGTAAGGTGCGATGTCGCGGTAGCTGACTGGCCAATCTTCGCCGAAACCGTCGCGACTCTTGGCCTTGAAGTCGTAGTCGGAGAGCCGCAGCGCCAACCTTCCCCAGATATTTGTTTTTCCGCCCAGACATCGTGCGCGCACCCACGCGTAGTTCGTGCCGGTGTACGGATTCTCGCGCTCGTCGACAACAATATTTTTGACATAATCGCTGTTCCCGACATAGCTGCGAAGATGCTGGGCCTTCTCAAAGCCCACGCCGTAGGGCGGATTGCGAATGGTGTATTCGTTGAAGGTCAGCGAATGCGAATCCGGCGGAAGCTCTCCGCGGTAGGCATTTTCGTGAGGCCACTCCATCGAGCGCAATTCCTGCTCGATGGGTAGCTTCTTCCCCGCCTCAAGCAACAACACCTGCAGACCATGACTGGTGAGAACGTGGGCGGCCATGCCGCCGGCCGCGCCCGAGCCGATAATTACCGCGTCGTAAGTTTTGGTGAGATCCGCCTCTGGCTCCGCCACGGAAAAACTCCCCGCAATCCATCAGACCCAGATATCCGGGTTGCGCTCTGCAAGACGCCGACTATAGCAAACGCCTGCGGCGCGCCAAAATCAAAAAAAAAGCGACCGGTCTCCCGCACATCGGGCGCACCCCGTCCGGCGCGTCGCCTGGTGCGGGGCGCCTGGGCCTGCGACCTCTGTCGGGAATCTTTGCACCCGCCAACGGGAGTTGTCCAGTAGCGTTCGCGGTCGCCTGTTCCCTGTGGGGAAAGGCGAACCAGGGTGGATCGAGGGCAACCCGGGAGAGCTGCCCAGTTCCTCGAGCGGATGGTACTCGTGATCCTTTTATATGCTAACTCCGGCGATTTTCATCCGCCACGTTGCCATCAAACGCCGGCGCCAGCGCAGCAGCTCTGGAGATGCCGAGGCTCACAGCGCCACAACCGACTGGAGCCAGGCTCGCGCCTCAGGATCACTCGCCCGGAGCGCCGGACCCAGCGGGGAGCCAAGGAAAATCAAGGTTCCCTTACCCACTGGCCTCTTCGACCCCACTGCCAGCGATCCCGCCCAGCCGATTACTTCTCCACGTTTCGCGGACACAGGAATCACCCGAGTGAAGTCCCGGACCATTATGTCGCGCGGCCAAACGTAGCGGACATAGGGGATGGACCGGCGGAGATCGATTGTCTTTCTTCGATTTGGGCTATTGCGGCTGGCAGAGAGACCGTCCTCAGCAAGCTTTCCAGACCACAGATCGACAGGCGGCTCGACCTCAAGCCCGAAGCAACGAAGCAACATCCGCTGGTGCGCGGCAGTCTCGAGGGGGCTTAGAAATCCCGCGCCGGATTCCAGCACAAGGCGAGTCCCTCCTTGCACCAAATCCAGCAGCATACGTCCTATCGCGGGGTCCATCGTCCCAAGGCCTGGAACAATGACTATCCGGCAGCGCCATCGTGAGTCGAGTCTGCCCGCCGCGAGATAATGATACTCATCGGCGAATGCCGCCTGGTAGCCTTCGAGCGATTCGCGCAGAACGCAATGTGGCCTTAGATCCAGAACAACGCAATCGAGCTCTCGAGCAGCAAGGTTATCCAATCCCGTAGCGGGTGATGACCATAGCGTGCCGGCCGATGCGGCCATACCAGAGAGAAAATCTCGGCGCGAGATGTGCATCGAAGCCCCAACCTCTCACAACTTGCCGGAAATCAGACGGTCCATATCAGCCGCCGTATCGTAAAACTGCTGGTCCCGGGCGTAACGGTAGCGCGCCTCCATCTCCGCGATCAACCACCCGTCGTACCGCACTTTCCCGAGCGCGGCGCGGATGGCAGGCCAGTTATTGTCTCCGATGAAAAGACTCGTGTAGACAGTGTCGCAGCATCGTCCTCGCTTTTTCATGACGTCCTTTAGGTGAATGCGCGTAATACGCGGGCCATGAATCTCAATCCATTGCTCGGCGAAGCCCGTGTCGTGGATATTTCCAACGTCAAGATGGATGCCAACGAAAGGACTGCCCACCTCATTGAGGAATGTCCAGAATTCCCTTGGTGTCAGCAGGAAACGTTGTTCCGAATTACAGTTCTCGCAACCGATTTTGACTCGGGCCTTGGCTGCGACCGGCGCAAGTTGCTGCATCGCGTCGAGACAGCGCTGGTAAACCTCGTTGTACGGGACCTCTTCGGTCACCAGCCCAGTCACCACTAGGATGGCGTCGCAACCGAGCAGCTGAGCGGTCTCGAGCTCGCGCTCGACGATGCGAATCGCCTGGGCACGGACGTTGGGATCACGCGCCGAGAGCGGAGTCTTCCAATGAAGGCCGGTCGAAACGTTGGAGACCACCAAACCGGCGTTTTCCACCTTGCGGCGCAACTCCGTCACCTGCGTGTCGGGGGCGTTCATCTGGAACCAGGGGACCTCGCCGAGCCATAGCTCAATGCCGTCGTATCCGGCCTTCTTGACCACTTCGAGCCCCTGCTCGAAACTCCAACCCGTCGGGATCATGTTGTCGCCGATCGATTTTTTCATGGCATCCTCCCGCGCGGACCAGCTGTTTCGTTCGCAATCTGTCGTACGATCATTTCCGGACGAATCTCGTTCTGAAAGCAGCGAATGTCCTCGAGCAGCGCAGCGCCCGGAGAATCGGCACGGCCGTTCTCTGCGGCGAGAAGCCACGCTCGGAGACGCCAGACCTTCCGAGGCAGTTCCAAAGCTGACGGCGGGGGCAATTCCCGCAGGTGTGGGAGTCGCCGGAGCCGACCGACGGACGCGCGGTGAGTCGCCGTAACAGCAAACACTATCTGAGCCTTAACCAGCGGAGACCCTGGGTATTAGGACCCTACCACCATCTCACAAAAGAGGCGCTGCGATGGCAGGATTAACACATCGTAAGTTTCGAGCAGCCACGCTGCCTGCAAGCGGCCGAGAAGAGAGCCGCACTGCATCCTGGGCCGCGTCTTTCGCGTTACGCGGTTGCCATTGGCATGACTGCAACACCCGTCAATTGTGGAGAATTCTAGTGGGCACTTTCAGAAATGCACGCGACGCAAAACGGTTCTTTCTCACGGAACCCGAGTATAACCAGGCGGCCGTCGCAAGGCGACGAGCATCCCCAAACTCGATGGAGTCACCAAGAGTTACATCCAATGCCTTGGCACCTGGACACGGCGCACTGGTCTTGCCCCTGAGATCGGCCGTCGACGACCCCAATGCTTCGAGGCTGTCGCTGGGGATCATTGCGGCCTGGTTCTCTGCGGACTCCGATACCGATGATGCCGGGAGCACCGGCCACTTCGTTCGCCGGCACTTTGCCCGGCGTTGTTGCGATTGGCGGCTCTGGCGTCCAGGGTATGGGGGCGCGGCTGCTTTTGCCTGGACGCCATCGAGCGAGGGCTGGTTAGCGGCGGATTAGTTGCTCCCGGTGGATGAAAGGCGTGCGGTTGCAGCCGGAAGAGCCTTGCTGGCGGTCACGGCGAGGTCGTAGGCATTGTTCGCAGTCTCAATGCGACTGAGAAAACGCTGATCGCCCACGGTCGTAAAGTCGAGCTTGGCCTTGCCATTGGCAGCCTCTTTGGTGATGGCCCGAAGCACGGCGATATTAGCGTGATTTTCCAGACTGCTGAGAAGCAGGATGGTTGGCTCGGAATCGTCGAGGCGAGCGATTCTGTATTCACCTGCGGGAACGGTTTGGCCGGCTACCACGAACTGAAAAGGTATTGTCACCACGATTTGATCCTGGGCCTGAGCGTTCGCCGGAACCATGAGTCCGAAGCCAGCCAGCGCTAAGAGCATAAACAAAAATGGTTTTTTCACACTGCCTCCTTATGTACGTTGCGATGCGGTTGCGGATAAACGACGCTGCGGGCTGGTATTCAGCGTTACGGACCACTGTTGCAACAATCATCCGCAAAACGCATACAACAAAGTTTGACTCTTCGGGTGGCGAAAAGTTCCGCGAATCGAGTACGAAAAGAACTCAGGACACGTATTCAAATTTTTGAGGCAGGCGAAGTGCAACTTTTCCGAGGCAAGCGGCATCGGGCAAGGACAAGAGGTTATCCTTTGAATTGGAAGGAGGGGCCCCGCCGCCCACAACTCGCCTGCAAACAGATAACCAGCCAGCACTGCAAGGTACGCTTTGACCTGGAGTCCTCCCTGACGGCATTTTTTTCTGGCATCGTTCTCCCCGCTAAGTCTTCTGACTTTTGGTTGTTGCGTGCGACGAAACGGAGCGGAGGCAACATCAGCTGCTTTCCGTTCGTGAGGAAACTGTAAAGTGATCGGAGCCCGCTTGTGATCTTCCGCGACGGGAACATGGGCAGCTTCCTACTCGTCACGTAAGGCCATGATAGGATCGATGCGTGTCGCCGGTCGCGCCGGAAGCGATGCTGCGAAGACGGCGCTGATCAGATAGACCAGGTCAGGGTACGAAGCAAGCGCAAAGAGCAATTGACTCGCTCGTCGTGGAGCGAGTTGGCGGATTATTTCTTCTTTTCTCTTCAGCTCTTCATCAGCTTAATCGTGCCGTTGGTCGTTGCGAGCGTTAATTCCCTGCCGCCTCCGCCCACGGTCCCGGAAAGTTCCTTCGCATGGACACTCCCTTGCACGGTAATCGGAAAATCCGCTTGAATCTCGCCATTCGTGGTGGTCGCATCGAGCTTGAATTCCGCCGACGCCGGTAGGGTCACATCCACGCTGCCGTTTGTAGTTTTCAGGTGCAACTCGCCGTTCCACTTCGCACTGCCCATAGACACGCGGATTCCACCGTTGGTGGTTGTGGCTGAAGCCCACTCGCTCGTCGAAACTTCCACATTGCCGTTGGTCGTCGCCGCTTCGACCACGCTTGCCAGGTTGCGGCCCAGTACGTTTCCGTTGGTCGTCAGGGCATTGAAGCGCACGCCCCGCGGCACCTGCACTTCGAAGTTTATCTTTGCGCGATTCCCGTGCCACCTGGTGGATTCGGAGGAGACACCGCCGCGATGGCATCGTCCGGGTGTCTTGTCGTTGGCGTGCACGGCACAAATCGTCACGCCGTCGGAATACTCAACGACTTCGATGAACAATTCGTGGTCGTCATCGTTGCCTCTCCTAAGGCCTTCGACTCGCACTTCGTCGCCCGCAGGGGCGCTCGCCTCAATCTGCCCGTTTCGATTGATTACTTCGAGCGTCTGACCAGCCTTCAAACGTCCCTGCCAATGGAAGTCGTATTCGGTGAATACCGTGTGCTTCTCGGTCTGAGGCCATGCCGGGGCGGCGCCGAGCAGGAAAATCATTGCGAAACAAATGGCTCCGGTTATCCACTTCGGTACGGAGATTTTTATGTCCCTCATGGTCTGTCTCCTTCGGTCCTAAGAGCAATAGGGCGCAACGGTTATCTCTACTTCGTACCAATACGGATTCTAACAGGCTTTAGTTCCCTTTGTGTTTTGCTCCCTAGAAGGCGAGAAAAAAAGCCGGATCGGTGGCGCCGCCCGGTTACCGCTATCGGCGGCGAGATAGGGATGCGTCGAGCCGACTCGGAGTCTGTTGTTGTTTGATTCGACGACGGGCCGCTTTGCGTCGCCAACATCGATCCTCGACACCTGCATTGATACTGGCCCGGCCGAGGAAATCACGAATTGGAACCGTTCGCTCGCTGCTCTCTTGCGAGAGTGAGCCGTTCAAAAAAAAGTTGCATCGCCTTCCTGCTTTGACACATCGAAGGTATGTCGACCGCTTTCGATCGCGAATCATTGGGTGCTTCCTCCTACGAGAAGCAGTTATTTTTCAGCAAGTTAGGTCAGTCAGCGGTACGAGCTTGAAGGCGATCTGTGGATGACTGTCTCGGCCGCAAAACAAGGTAGGTCCAATCGTCTCGAGATGCCGGGCGCCGAAGTGCGTGCCGGCAGCCCCCTGCCCTTTGGGGCGTATCAACATGGGGGAGGAACCAATTTCGCGTTATTCAGCCGTCATGCTACTCGCGTTCTGCTCGAGCTCTATGAAAGCCCGGATGACCGCTCGCCCGCCAGGGTGATCGATTTGGATCCGGCACGGCATCGAACAGGTGACGTCTGGCATGTGTGGGTTCGAGGTATCACCGCTGGGCAACTCTATGGCTTCCGGATCGATGGACCCTACCAGCCGCTAAACGGGCACCGATTCAATGTCCATAAGCTGCTCCTCGATCCATTTGCGACCGCCCTTGTCGGGACGAAGAACTGGGACTTTGAAGCGGCTCGAGGCTACGATTCGTCGAGCGGTCTAAGTGATCTAGGTTTCTCGACTGTGGACAATGCAGGCCGCACGCCGAAGTGCGTGTTGACAGACGCATACTTCGACTGGGAGGGCGACCTGCCGCTCAAGCGTTCCGCCGCGGACACGGTCATCTACGAATTGCATACTCGCGGTTTTACAATCGACCCTAGTTCGCGTGCCGTCCACCCGGGCACCTACCGCGGTTTAACAGAGAAGATCCACTACTTACAACACTTAGGTGTGACCGCGATTGAGTTGATGCCCGTCCAGGAATTCAGCGAAAACGAATTATCTCGTGTGAATCCGATAAGCAGAGAGCGACTAAGGAACTTTTGGGGCTACAATCCTGCCGCCTTCCTCGCCCCCAAAGAAACTTATGGCACCCAGGGATCGCCTGGAGAGCAGACGCTTGAATTCCGTGAAATGGTCAAGAGTTTTCACCGCGCTGGCATCGAAGTCATTCTGGATATTGTTTTGAACCACACGGGCGAAGGCAACGAACTGGGTCCAACCATCTGCCTCCGTGGCACGGATAATTCGATCTTTTACATGCTCGAGGAGAATGAACGCCGATATTACAAGGATTTCTCTGGGGTTGGTAATACCCTCAACGCGAACCACCCGGTCGTGAGGGATTTCATTATCCACGTGCTCCGTTACTGGGTCATTCTCATGCACGTTGACGGATTTCGCTTCGATCTGGCTTCTGTGCTTGGCCGGGATGAGCATGGCAATCTTCTTGAGAACGCTCCGTTGCTCGAAAGCATTGCGGAAGACCCTATCTTGCGCGATGTCGTGCTCATCGCCGAGGCTTGGGATGCAGGCGGAGCCTACCAAGTGGGAAGTTTCTCCAAAAACCGTTGGGCAGAATGGAATGGCCGCTTTCGGGATGACGTGCGCCGCTTCTGGCTCGGCGAGGCGGGAATGATGGGGCTATTCGCCAGCCGTATCGGCGGGAGCGCGGATCTATACCAAAGATCAGGCAAAGGACCGGAAAACAGCCTCAACTTCGTCACCAGCCATGACGGATTCACACTGAATGATCTGGTCTCCTATAAGCAAAAGCACAATGAGGAGAACGGCGAGTACCAACGCGACGGAACCGATGCCAATTACAGCGACAATTGCGGGGTTGAAGGCCCGAGCAATTCCGCCGATGTTGAAGCCTTGCGAAATCGCCTGATCAAGAATTTTCTCCTCACCCTCTTTATTTCTCGTGGAGTTCCGATGTTGCTGGGTGGAGACGAATTTCGCCGAACGCAACGAGGTAACAATAATGCGTACTGCCAGGATAACGCCGTCAGCTGGGCGGATTGGAGCTTTCTCGAAAAGCACACGGAGATTCATCGCTTCGCCCGGGGAATGATCGCGTTTCGCCGCGCCCATGCTGTGGTGAGAAAACCGGTCTTCTATACCGACGCTGACGTACAATGGTTTGGACCGCAAGGCACAACTCCCGCTTGGGCTGATCCCGAACGAAAGTCGTTTGCGTGTCTGATTTTGGGGCATTCCGAGGCCGACCTATTCCTCATGTTTAATGCCGATACCGCACCGTCCGATTTTTTCATTCCCGCCCCGTCGGGCAATAAGGTCTGGCACCTCGCGGTAGATACTTCACGTCAGGCGCCTGAGGATGTTTACGAACCGGGAGAGGAGCCGTCGATGGGGGATCAGGTTACGTTTCGCGTTGGACCTCGATCGAGTGCCATACTTTTGGCGCGCGGGTAACCGAGAGGAAGCCGGCAAAGTCGCATCCATTTGTCGAAGGCGCCCTTTTTGCGATTTCGGTAAGACGCCGAGGTGAGCAGGTGAAAATCGACCGATCCGCTGGAAAACCAGCGGATCCCTCAATCCTGGTGAATGTCGCGAAGCTGGTTACTTCCTACTATGACGTCCAGCCTGACCTCGCTGACCCAGAGCAACGGGTTGTCTTCGGGACGTGCGGTCATCGTGGCTCCGCTTTCGACGGAGCGTTCAACGCGTGGCACATCCTGGCAATCACCCAGGCCATTTGTGATCACCGCAAGGCGCAGAAGGTTGATGGGCCGCTCTTTCTGGCAATGGACACCCACGCGCTATCGGAACCTGCGTTTTCGAGCGCATTGACGCGCCCGCCACCCCGGAGCAGAAAGCCGCTCCTGAAGAATTATCGCCAAACGATATCCACGTTGCCGAGGTTGCCAGTCAGAAGGTCCAGCAGATTTTGTCCACGGCACCTGGCGACGACAATCCGATCGGCGGAATTAAGGTGATCACAAAGGATGGCTGGTTTGCCGCGAGGCCCTCAGGCACGGAAGAAATCTACAAGATGTATGCACAGGCTTCCTCGGGCCAGATCATCTGCGGCGTATCGAGGATGAAGCCCAGGCCATTGTTCGGACGCGCTCAGGCGTAGCGCTCGTGTAGCTGCAGGTGGCTGAGGTGCCGGGAGGAGTCAGTTTATGGGCAGTCCCGCAATCGGTAGTCGTTCCTTGGATAAAACGATCTCGGAAGCCCTCAGCGAATTGGCGCTGGACGTGAGATGGTCCTTCAATCACTCCGCGGATCACCTCTGGGAACGGCTCGATCTTGAACTTTGGGAACTGACGCACAACCCCTGGATCATTCTGCAAACAGTTTCTCAGGAAAAGCTGCGGAGCGTTGCCGCCGATCCGGATTTCCAAAGGTTAGTCGCGGATCTGCATCGTGAGAAGCAAGCGGCAGAGCGCTCCGGCGGCTGGTTTCAGGAGGCCCACCCGCGTTCGGACCTTACGGGAGTGGCGTATTTCTCCATGGAATTTATGCTGACTGAGGGCCTGCCCATTTATTCGGGCGGCCTCGGGAACGTCGCAGGTGATCAACTCAAAACGGCAAGCAATCTGGCCGTCCCGGTGACAGGGATAGGGCTGCTGTATCAGCAGGGATATTTTCGACAGGCCATCGACGCCCAAGGTCAGCAACAGGCCCTGTATCCCTACAATGACCCCGGCCAATTACCAATCAAGCCGCTGCGCGAGCCGAACGGCGAATGGCTGCGCTTGTCCACGAACTTGCCTGGCACCAAGCTTTGGATCCGGGCCTGGCAAGTGCAGGTGGGTCGAGCGCGGTTGTATCTGTTGGACACGAATGATCCAGCGAACATCCCCGCGCATCGCGGTATTACCAGTGAACTCTACGGAGGCGGTGCGGAACTGCGTCTAAAGCAAGAGTTGGTTCTCGGGATAGGAGGCTGGCGGCTTCTCGAGGCTCTCGGCTTGAATCCGGAAGTTTGCCACCTCAACGAGGGCCACGCCGCATTCGCCGTCTTAGAACGAGCGCGGTCGTATATGGCGAAAAACCGGCAGCCATTCAACGCGGCGCTCACGATCACGCGGGCTGGCAATCTCTTTACTACCCACACTCCCGTGGAAGCGGGCTTTGACCGCTTTGATCCCAGCCTGATTGCTTGGTACCTCAAAAACTACGCAGAACAAGCTTTGTCGGTCTCCCTCCAGGACCTCATGGCCCTAGGACGCCGCGATCGAACCGACTCATCAGAACCCTTCAACATGGCCTACTTGGCAGTCCGAGGCAGTGGCGCCGTCAATGGAGTAAGTCAGTTGCACGGCCAAGTCAGCCGCCGAATCTTCCAATTGCTGTTTCCCCGTTGGCCGGAGAGCGAAGTGCCGGTGACACACGTGACAAACGGGGTACACACTCCTACGTGGGATTCTGTGCGCGCGGATGACCTGTGGGAGGGCGCGTGCGGGAAAGGCCGCTGGCACGGTGCTATCGCAAGCATGGAGCACGATATCCGGAAAGTTAGCGATTCCGATCTATGGCGGCTTCGGACCGACAGCCGTGGCGCTCTCGTCGACTACGTGCGCAGACGACACGCTCAACAAATAGCCGTCCGGGGCGCTTCTCCGGAAGAGGTTGCGAAGGCCGGCCAGGTGCTTGATCCGGACATTCTCACTCTAGGCTTTGCGCGGCGCTTCGCGTCTTACAAGCGCCCAACCCTTCTGTTGCACGATTCGGAGCGGCTTGTGCGCATCCTTACGAACCGCGAACGCCCCGTCCAGCTCGTCCTCGCGGGGAAAGCTCACCCCCAAGACCCGGCGGGACAAGGCATGATCCGGCAGTGGATTGCGTTCGTGCGCCGCCCTGAAGTGCGATCTCGCGTCGTTTTTCTTAGCGACTACGACCTGCTCATGGCGGAGCAACTCGTTCAGGGCGTGGATCTTTGGGTGAACACGCCGCGCCGTCCTTGGGAAGCAAGCGGAACAAGCGGCATGAAGGTACTGGTCAATGGCGGCTTGAATCTGTCGGAATTAGACGGGTGGTGGGCGGAAGCGTACACTCCCGAGGTGGGCTGGGCTATCGGAGACGGGCAAGAACATGGCGAAGACCCAGCTTGGGATGCCACAGAAGCCGACGCTCTATACCGCTTACTTGAACGAGAGATCGTGCCTGAATTCTACGCGCGCGATGATTCAGGAATTCCGGGCGGCTGGGTGGCCCGCATGCGGGAGAGCATGTGCAGGCTGACACCTCGCTTCTCAACGAACCGAGTCGTCCGCGAATACGTGGAGCAGCATTATCTTTCGGCCGCTTCGGCGTATCGGCAGCGCGCGGCAAAGCAAGGTGCGCTCGGGGCGGATCTGGTCACCTGGCAGGCCCGACTCGCACAGTACTGGTCAAGCCTGCGTTTTGGCAGCGCGACAGTAGAAGAAAAAGACGGGCAATATGTTTTCCAGGTACAAGTCTTTCTCGGCGAACTCGGTCCAGGTGCGGTGAGCGTGGAGCTCTACGCTGCGGCGAAAGATGGTCACGCCGTGACGCGAGAGCCCGCGACCCGCGCTGAACACCTGGTCGGCTCCGCTAGCGGCTTCAGTTATATCGTGCGGGTTCCGGCGACTCGTCCTGTAGCCGACTATACGCCGCGATTGGTTCCACAGCATGCGGGAGCGTCGGTGCCGCTCGAGGCGCCGTTCATCTTGTGGCATGACTCGCCTTCGTGGCGTTGATCGTAGCTCCGTTGGAGCTGCCCTGCAGTTTCGATCGAAAGGAGTTGAACAAATGGCTGAGCTCTTGGGCGCGGACGCGCACCATCCCGGGGCGAAGCTAGCTTACCGACCGAGAGCCGAAGCTGGAGCTTCCGGAATCACCCTGCAAGCGAACGAGGGACGGTTGATTCCGGTGGACCAGCAAATCAAGGGTAGTGCAAATTAGATGCCATTCTCCCTAGACTATCGTGCATCCGGGCTTCTCCTGCATATCACTTCGCTGCCATCCCCGCATGGCATTGGGGACCTGGGGCCTGCTGCAATATCGTGGATCAACCGCCTGAGCGAATTCGGCCAAAGCTGCTGGCAGTCCCTTCCTTGGGGCCCCACCGGTGTCGGCAATTCACCCTATCAGCCTTTATCGTCATTTGCCGGTAACGCGCTGGTGGTCAGTCCTGATTGGCTCATTGAGGATGAGCTATTGCAGCCGAACGACACCGCGCATCCTGCATTCTCAGCCGCTTGCGTCGATTACGACACGGTAATCCCATTTAAGCATTCATTGCTCGAAAAAGCCTGGGGTCACTTCAAAGCGGGCGCTCGCGCTGACCTTCGTCCGGCCTACGAGCAGTTCTGCCGAGATCAGAGTCATTGGCTGGATGATTACGCCCTCTTCCGTGCGCTGAAAGCAAAGTTTGGCAACGCTCCCTACCCCGAGTGGCCCGACGATCTAGTCCAGCGCAACCCTGCGGCACTGGAGCGGGCTCGTCTCGAGCTTACCGCTCAAATCGGGTTGGCATGCTTTGCGCAGTTCTTGGTGTTCCGCCAGACCGAGCGGTTGAAGATCCACGCTCGTGCCAAGGGTGTCAGATTGATCGGTGACTTGCCTTTTTTCGTTTCTGCCGACTCGAGCGATGTCTGGGCGCATCCTGAGCTATTTCTTCTGGATGAGCATCGGCGGCCTCGCTTTGTTGCCGGTGTACCTCCCGATTATTTCAGCGCTCTTGGGCAGCTCTGGGGTAATCCACTTTACAACTGGGAGGTTCTTCGTCAGCGGGGGTATCGTTGGTTGATCGACCGTTTGCGGTCGTTGTTGAGCCACGTGGACTTGATTCGCCTGGATCATTTCCGGGGTTTCGCGGCGGCTTGGCACGTGCCGACGAGAGCACCCGACGCCCGGTCTGGAGAGTGGCTGCCAGGTCCAGGCGCCGATTTCTTCCGCGCCGCGGAAAGGGAGTTGGGCACTCTTCCGTTCATTGCCGAGGATTTAGGGCTAATCACACCCGACGTGGGCGCGCTACGCGATCAGTTTCAGCTTCCCGGCATGCGCATCCTGCAGTTCGCGTTCGACGGCCACCAGGACAACCCTTATCTGCCCGCGAACTACGTCCGAAACACGGTGGCGTACACGGGCACGCACGACAATCCGACCACACGCGGCTGGTTCGAAGGGTTAACCGACCACCAACGCGAAAGAATCTGGGAATACGTAAAGGGCGAAAGAGCTAGAAGCAGCCAAACCGCACACGCCTTGATCGAATTGGCGTGGTCTTCTATTGCCGCGCTCGCCCTTGCGCCACTGCAGGACCTGCTGAATCTTGGCAAAGAGGCTCGGATGAACACGCCCGGCCGCGCCGAAGGAAACTGGCGATGGCGCTCGACCGAGGACATGCTCTTCGATTCGGCATTCGAATGGCTGCGCGAGCTGACGAAAAGTACAGGTCGGTCCGGAACACCGGTAGCTTACGGCTTGAAGAAGCTGGAGGCCTCAACGTCAAACTGACCACCAACACTGCTGGAGTCCGCAGAAGGCGGAGTTCTCGAGACCATCATACTTTCGAAATTTTGAGCTCAAGCGGGCAGCGATATTGGAAAAAGAGGAAGGAGCGCGACAATGGCAACACCAGGCTACATTCCAAAAGCTGGGCCCCTCACGAAACGCAAGGCTTGGCTGGCTCTCCAAAACCATTATGAGGAGGTCCGCGGCCAACATCTCAAGAAGCTATTTGCAGAAGACCCGCAGCGCGGCGAGCGGATGACCGCCGAAGCTGTCGGCATCTTCCTGGACTACTCGAAAAATCGAATCACGGACAGAACCATCAAGCTCCTCATCCAGCTCGCGGAAGAGGCGGGCCTTCGCTCGAACATCGACGCGATGTTTCGAGGGGAGAAGATCAACTTTACGGAGAAGCGCGCGGTCCTGCACGTAGCGCTGCGCGCCCCGCGAGGCACATCGATTCTGGTCGATGGCGAAAACGTCGTTCCCGACGTACACGCCGTCCTCGACAAAATGGCGGCATTTTCGAATCGCGTACGCAGCGGTGCATGGAAGGGTCACACTGGCAAGGCCATTCGCAACATCATCAATATCGGCATTGGCGGATCCGACCTAGGCCCGGTGATGGCGTACGAGGCGCTGCGACATTACACCGATCGCGGCCTGACTTTCCGTTTTGTTTCCAATGTGGACGGCACAGATTTCGCTGAAGCTGCGCGCGATCTGGACGCAGCGGAAACGCTGTTTATCGTCTCCTCGAAAACGTTCACGACGCTGGAAACGATGACCAACGCGGGCTCGGCTAGGGCTTGGTCCGTCGCAGCTTTGGGCGGCGATGAAAAGTCGGTGGCGAAGCACTTCGTCGCCGTCTCCACAAACGCGACGGAAGTGACAAGGTTCGGCATTGATACGGCCAACATGTTTGGTTTCTGGGATTGGGTTGGCGGACGGTATTCGATGGATTCAGCGATCGGCCTTTCGACCATGCTGGCCATCGGACCCGAGCATTTTCGTTCCATGTTGGAAGGTTTCCACGAAATGGACGAACATTTTCATACCGCACCTTTCGAGCAAAATCTTCCGGTGCTCATGGGCCTTCTGGGCATCTGGTACACCGATTTCTTCGGCGCGCAGACGGTTGCGGTGTTGCCGTACGAGCAATACCTCAAACGGTTTCCGGCTTATCTGCAGCAGTTGACCATGGAGAGCAACGGAAAACACGTCACCGTCGACGGCTCTGATGTTAATTATGCGACAGGGCCGATTTATTGGGGCGAGCCGGGGACCAATGGCCAGCACTCGTTCTATCAGCTGATCCACCAAGGAACGCGGCTGATCCCTTGCGACTTCATCGCATTTGCGCAGCCGTTGAACCCGCTTGGCCGGCACCATGACATGCTCATGGCAAATGTGTTCGCCCAGACGGAAGCGCTGGCGTTCGGAAAAACGCCGGAGCAAGTGAAAGCCGAAGGCACTCCGGACTGGCTCGTTCCTCATCGAGTGTTCAAAGGCAATCGCCCGTCGAACACCATTCTTGCCACGCGGCTTACGCCCGAGACTCTGGGCAAGCTCGTCGCTCTCTATGAACATTCCGTTTTCACCCAGGGCGCGATCTGGCAAATCAATTCGTTTGACCAGTGGGGCGTGGAGCTCGGCAAGCTCCTGGCTCAGCGCATTATCCCTGAAGTTGAGAGCCGCACAGAGCCGTCTCTTGGCCATGATAGTTCGACGAACAACCTGATCCGCCGGTATCGGAAACTCAAGTAAAGCGGACGTCTCACCGGTCGCGAGGAACTCACGAGACCACTCGGGAGGTGGTAATGAGTCAATTCCATTCGGATGCTTTGGTCTTGTTCGGCGCCAAAGGAGATTTGGCGTTCAAAAAGATTTTCCCCGCGCTCCACGCGCTGGTGAAACGGGGCCGCCTGGATGTTCCGGTCATCGCTGTGGCCCGAGGGGATTGGAATCTCGAGCAGCTACGAGCGACCGTGAATGAAAGCATCAAGACCCACGGCGGCGGAGTTGATCCGGCAGCTTCTGCAAGGCTCAGCAGCTTGCTGCGCTGTGTGGCCGGCGACTATACCGATTCCGCCACGTTCCGGAAGATTTGCGAGCAGCTCAGCGGAGCGCGAAGCCCGGCATATTACCTGGCCATCCCGCCAGTCCTATTTGGACAGGTCGTGGAAGAGTCGGCGAGGTCCGGCTGTTCCCGCGGTGCTCGCGTCATTATTGAAAAACCATTCGGCAGCGACCTCGCATCGGCACAAGAACTCAACCGCACACTGCATTCGGTATTCCCCGAGTCCGCGATTTTTCGCATCGACCACTACCTCGGTAAGCGGCCGGTGAACAACCTGATCGTGTTCCGGTTTGCGAACGCCTTCATGGAACCGTTCTGGAACCGAAACCACATCGAAAGCGTTCAGATCACCATGGCGGAAAATTTCGGCATTGATAGAAGAGGCGCCTTCTACGATCAAACCGGGGCCATTCGCGACGTGATCCAAAACCATCTTTTCCAAATCCTGTCCAATCTGGCAATGGAACCGCCGGTCCGCAACGAGAGTGAAACCATCCGCGACGAAAAGGTGAAGGTGCTGAAAGCAGCTCCTTCGATTCAAGCGAAGAACCTCATCCGCGGGCAATACCGCGGTTATCGGCAGGAAAAGGGGGTGGCGCCGGACTCCAAAACGGAAACATTTGCTGCTCTTAGACTTGAGATCGATTCGTGGCGCTGGAAAGGAGTGCCTTTCTACATCCGCGCGGGCAAGAATTTGCCGGTGACCTCCACGGAAGTTCTGGCGAGGTTGCGCAAGCCGCCCGCGTTTATTCCGGAGTGCGCTCTTTTGCAAAACTACGTGCGGTTCCGCATCAGTCCAGAGATGACCATAGCGGTCGGCGCTACCGTGCTGGGCGAAAGCGAGGACCTGCAAGGCCAGACGATGGAAATGATCGCTAGCCGTCGTCCATCTCCTGAAGAGATGGAGGCCTACGAGCGCATCTTAGGCGAAGCGTTGTCGGGCGACCGCACAAATTTTGCGCGCGAGGATTACGTTGAAGAAGCCTGGCGAATCGTTGATCCCATTCTGAAAGCCGACACCCCGATATACGAATATGGGAAAGGCACTTGGGGCCCGACTCAGGTCGACGAAGCTGTCGCGCCACCTGGCGGCTGGCGTAACCCGAGCGGCTCGGACAAGGCAGATTTCCGTGTTGCGACGCAAGTCGCCTGAAGCTTGTCGTTCGAGTTGCGACAAGCCGAACATTTGACCGCTTGGAGGTTGGGATTCTATTTCGGCGGCGCCGTCCAGCGTCGTAAAAGGCAATCATGGCTCATGATGTAGAAAAGGAAGCTGCAGCTCGTGCCAGCCTTCGTTTCGTTCGCGACGGCGCAATCGTCGGTCTGGGTTCGGGATCGACCGCCACTGAAGTTATTCGCCTGCTCGGCGAGCGTGTCCGGACCGGCTTGAAGATCCGTGGGATTGCTACATCACGTAAAACGAGCGAGCTGGCAGCCGCGCTGGGAATTCCGCTGACGAGCTTTGATCAGGTTCAGGAAATCGACATCACCATTGACGGCGCCGACGAATTTGATCCGCAGCTGTCTCTGATCAAAGGCGGTGGAGGCGCGCTGCTGCATGAAAAAGTAGTCGCATCGGCCTCCCGCCAGGTGGTGATTGTTACCGATTCGAGTAAACAAGTTCCAGTGCTTGGGAAATTCCCGCTGCCCATCGAGGTAATCGCCTTCGCTGAGCCGCTCGTGCGGAAAAAAGTCGAGGCCTTGGGTGCGTCCGTTTGTCTCCGCCAATCAAGCGGAGGCCCGATTGTTACCGACGAAGGCCATCACATCCTCGACTGCGGCTTCGGCCGGATCCCCGACCCGCCATCACTCGCCCGCAAGCTCAGTGACATGCCTGGAATCGTGGAGCACGGTCTGTTCATTGGCATGGCCAACGTGGTGTTGATCGCGAAGGGTAACGACGTGACGGAGTTGAAGTCGCGACAATAAACAAGGCGGAGAGCTTGATGCTTTTCAGCACTCGCTTTGAACCATCTATATGCCGAAGTGATGAGGCCATTCCTACGCATTGGCAGACGAGTTGGGCGCTAGAGTCTTGGAAACTCGTGGAGGGCATGCCGCGAGTTTGGTTGAATTCTTATCGGTCTGTGCGCGCCTCGGCGCAGTCGCGGTCGGGTGCACACCAAGGCGGAGCGAAATGGCTCGACTACTGTCGGTGAACGTCGGACTCCCGCGCGACATTGCGTGGAAGGGTCGCACTGTGCACACCGGGATCTGGAAAGCTCCGGTGCCTGGCCGCTGTCGGGTCGGCCGGTTGAATCTAGACGGAGACGGTCAAGGCGACCTGGCCGGGCACGGGGGTGAGCAGCGAGCCGTCCTCGTCTACCAGATCGAATCGTATCGGTATTGGCAGAGGCAGCTGAAGAGGACCGACTCCGTCTACGGACAGTTCGGCGAGAACTTCACGATCGAAGGCTTGCCCGACGATGCCGTGTGCATCGGCGATCGTTATCAGATCGGGAGCGCACTGTTCGAGGTCACTCAACCTCGCGTTACCTGCTATCGCGTCGGCATTCGGATGAACGAACCCAGGATGCCAGCATTGCTGACCTCCAGTGGACGGCCAGGGTTCTACTTTCGTGTCCTGCTGGAAGGCGCCGTGGGTGCCGGCGACGAAATCGTGAAAGTGGGAGAGGCCAAGGAGCGAATGAGCATCGCGGAGATCAGCGCACTCCTGTATTTGCCCAATCATGCGCGCGACCGACTGGAGCGCGCATTGCGGATCGACGCACTTTCGCCCGGATGGCGCTCCTCCTTTGGGGCACTACTTGAGAGCCAAACCACCGCCGCGGGGAGTGGGAACGCGGGGCTCAAGCCGGCAGCTGCTGCACATCCGGTTACACCGGGATTTCGGCCGCTGGCGGTGACCGCGATCCATCACGAGTCCGCGGACGTCCTCTCGCTGACGATCGAGAGCCCAGACCGCCACCAGCTCGGAGCGGCGCTGCCAGGCCAGTACGTAGTCGTGCGCCTTCAGCGTGCCACCGGCGACCCGCCTCTTTTTCGCAGTTACTCGCTCTCGGGTCCCCTCTCGACGGAGCGCTATCGAATCAGCGTGAAGATCGAGCCGAATGGGTCGGCTGGAACCTACCTGAAGGAGCACATCCGGGTGGGCGATGCTCTCGACGTCAGCTCGCCGCGCGGAAGCTTCATTCTGCAGTCCGGAGAGGGACCGGTGGTGCTGCTCAGCGCGGGAATCGGGGCGACGCCGGTATTGGCGATGCTGCACGCGCTGGCGGCGGCCCGCTCGACACGGGAGGTCCTATGGCTGCACGCGGCCCGCGATCGGCAGCATCATGCATTCGCCGCCGAAGTCCGCCGCATCATGCCCGCGCTCGCGCACGGCCGCAGCTATGTTTGTTACAGCAGGCCGGGCTCGCGCGACCAGATGGGTGAGGATTTCGACGCTACCGGTCACCTGTCGCGATCGGTCTTCGATGAGGTCGGCGTCCCACGAGAGGCGGACGTCTACCTCTGTGGGCCTACTCGCTTCATGGCAGACATGAAAGAGGCGCTCGCAGCCTTGGGCGTGGCGCCGGAGCGGATTCACGTAGAAATCTTCGAGGGCAGCGAGTCGATGACCCCTGGTATCGTCGGCGCAGCTAGGCGAGCGCCGCATCTGCCTAAGGACGACGCCAACACCGGTCCGCTCATAACGTTTGCGCGCAGTGGCATCACCGCACACTGGAACGCGTCGGCCTACCAGAGCATCTTGGAGCTGGCCGAGGCGTGTGACGTCCCGGTCCGCTGGTCGTGCCGCACCGGTGTTTGTCACAGCTGCGAGAGCGGTTTGGTTTCAGGGGCGGTCGTGTACGGACCTGAGCCACTTGAAAAACCCGCTGACGGCAACCTCCTCGTTTGCTGCTCACAACCGATTCGCGAGGTCGTCATCGATTTGTGAAGCCTGACCGGGATCCTAGTTCTCAATCCTACCGAAAAACGCAGCGGCCTACTGGGTGACCGTGTAAAGCCAGGACTCGACGGTTTAGGTTGTGATTGCGCTACGCGGGAGTTCTCATCTCTTCCGGGTGCCTTAACACGTTTGCTCCGAGCGCATTTGGCACAGGGCTTTGCCTGGGTCCTCTCTGCCGCAACTGGAGCGCACTCGCCTCTGCGCTCGATGACCGAACTCTGGTTAGCGGGCCCCGTTTTTGTAGACAATGCCACCCTTCATCACAAACACTACCCGACGAACGGCAGTAATGTCCTTCAATGGATCCCCGTCGAGTGCAATGATGTCCGCCTGCAGCCCAGGAAGGATCGATCCGATTTGATCTGACATGGCAAGAGCTTCGGCACCGAGTGAATTGGCGGAAACCATCGCCGCCATAGGATCCATTCCGCAGTCGCGGACTCGTTCAACGAATTCTTCCGCGTTACGCCCGTGCGAGCCTGCCAGAGCATCGGTACCAAAAACAATTTTCAGCCCCGGAATGTGCGAAGCGCGTTGCATAAACTCGTGGTACATCGGAATCAATTGCTCCATGCTTCGAAAGCCGTCGAGCGACGTGGGGTAGCCAGGAGTGCCAACAAACTTCTCTTTGTTCAAGAGATAGTTCTCCCACACGAGGCCTGCCTGTGGATCCAAAAAAGTGCCTTTTGAAGCCATTAAGTTGAGATCGTCCTCCGTCGCCAGCACTCCGTGCTCGATCTGCGTACATCCGGCTAAAGTCGCAGTCCTGACGGCATCGCTATAAGCATGGACGAGAGAACGCAGGCCCAGCTTTTTCGCTTCTTCGCATGCCGCGCTCAGTTGGTCCTGTGAGAGCCTCATCGCGGGTTGCCGCACGCTGTAATTGGCGAAGATCTTGATCACATCCGCGCCGGCTTCCTTCTGCTTTTGCACAAATGCGCGGATTTCATCGGGAGTGCCGGTCTTTTCGCCTTGGCCAGCGAGTGGCTCAACCGCCGTTAAGATGCGCGGTCCTGGTAGCGACCCACTGGCGATCGCGTCCCGCAACGGGATATCGGCCGGAGAGCCAAGGCTCTGGATTGTCGTGAAGCCTGCCATGAGGGTCGTCCAAGCGTTCGACGCGACCTGGTAAGCCGCTTCTCGATCGGTGCCAGCCGGCCCGGCGTTTTTGCCGTTCTTTCCGAAGCTCGATGCAATATGGACGTGCGCGTCAATCCAGCCCGGCAGCACCGTCAAGCCGCGAAGATCGTAATTCACGGCGCCTGTTTTGGGGCCGATCGCCACAATCTTCGAACCCTCGATCACAATACGGGTGTCGTGCAGCACATGACCTCTGCCATCCAGCAGCATGCTCGCGGCAATGACCGTGCGATTGCTTTGGCCGGGCGTCGGTCGAGGTAAATCTTGTGCGTGAGCCCACGCTACGCCAACTGTGAGTGTGCATAAGGCACGCTTCGCGAATTGCACGATCGTTCCACTCATTTGGCAACCACACTAGTCCCGTGTGCCTGCGATGGGCACAAGACTCTGACACCCGTGGCATATAGGGTAATCGAACGATGCAAATAGGTTAATTCATAAGACATGGTGTTGCTGCACTTAGCCAAGTGAGACCTAGCGCCGTTGAAATATTCCTTAGTGCCGAGCTCGCGAGTACGCAACGGTTTTTTGGCATTCTTTGGCGAGAGCTTACAGCTTTGCACAACCTTCCTTTCTTTAGCTGAACTGACGTCCTTTTACGATTGGACGAACCGGGCGCTACACTAGAACGCTGTTCAGTTCAGCGGTATGGAGATTATGTGAAGAGACTTCCTGTTCTTCTCTTCTTACTCTACTTTTCGGCCACAACGACAGATGCGCAAAGATACCAGCCCATCTGGGATTCAATTGACCAACGCCCGACCCCGGAATGGTTTACCGATGCGCGTTTCGGCATTTTTATTCATTGGGGAACCTATTCTGTACCAGCGTATGCTCCTGTCATTCCCGGCAAGCTAGCTTACGCCGAATGGTACTGGCACGCGATAACGAATGGCAGATACGACCCCAAGGCGAATGATCTCGAGAGGCGTACCTGGGCGTTCCATCAAAAACTGTATGGTACCGAGTTCGTTTACCAGAACTTTGCGTCGGAATTCAAAGCTGAGCTTTTTGATCCCCACCACTGGGCCGACGTTTTTGCGGCATCTGGGGCGAAATACGTTGTGCTAACTTCTAAACATCACGAGGGTTTTGCCCTATGGCCGAGCAAAGAAGCTTCCGTTGCTTGGGGACGTCCCTGGAATGCCGTCGAGATCGGTCCAATGCAGGACTTGTTAGGTAGCCTCACCGACGCCGTTCGTCGCAAAGGCCTGCGTATGGGCTATTACTATTCGTTATACGAGTGGTATAACCCGCTCTGGCTTTACAACAAGCAGCTGTACGTGACCGAACACCTGTTCCCGCAATTCAAAGACCTGGTCATGCGCTACAAGCCTTCGCTCATCTTCAGCGATGGCGAATGGGAAATATCCTCTGCCGACTGGCATTCTCCTGAACTGCTCGCATGGCTTTTCAATGACTCATCCGTCAAGGATGAAGTCGTGATTAACGATCGCTGGGGCAGCGATACCCGCCACAAGCACGGCGGCTACTGGACGACCGAATACACAGCGGGCATGAGCGGCACCGACCATCCCTGGGAAGAGAACCGTGGCATGGGCGTGAGCTACGGCTACAATCGCGCCGAGCACCTCAGCGTCTATCACACCGGGCGTGAACTGGTTTTCATCCTGGTCGACACCGTTAGCCGCGGCGGTAACCTGCTGCTGGACATTGGGCCCAAGGCGGATGGAACCATCCCGGTCATCATGGAGCAGCGGCTCAAAGAAATCGGTGATTGGATGAAGATCAACGGCGAAGCCATCTACGCCACCAAGCCGTGGAAGAATACGAGGCAATGGACGGCAGGCGAAGTGCCCCAGATCGAATATAACAAGGAATTCTCATCCGAGTACGATGTCACTAAGTTGATCGAGAAGCCTTCGGGCGGCAAAGCGTCTATCGAGGCCTTCTTTACCGCGAAACGTAACGATATTTACGCCATCCTGCCACGCTGGTCAGGCCACAGCCTTGTCATTAAAGACCTGAAGGCTGCCAAATCAGTCGCCCTGCTGGGCTCGCCCACCGTGGTGAAGTTCAAGGTGATGAAGTCAGGCCTCGCAATCGAGCTGCCGGATCTTCCCGACGATCTGCGAGCACAACCGGCTTGGGTGTTGAGGATCACGCTGAATTAAGCGTTCGGGTGAGCGGCGGGCGGAAGGCGAAAAGATGCAGTGTTGTTCTCTGCGTCGCAGCCGTCTCGTGTCAGCTAAGTGCCCTCGTACGGAATTAAGGTGAGGTATTTGAGCCGGTGTCAGGCCGCGCGAACAGTTTGATTGCGATTTTAGCGAGTAAAGGTCGATTGAAAGGGAGAAGAGTTTTCCTCGTATTCGTACAACCTCGGGGCCGCAGGGTGGGCGAGCAAGGGGTTCGAACGTGCACCCGCCCACGAGATCGCTGGCGAGCTCCTTGTCACGAGCGAGGCACTCCCAAGGCATCTGGAACCTGGATCTGGGGTGTCTACTTGGCTTGGCCCACCAAGAATTCTAGGGCTTTGCCGAGGGCAGAGTCGCGACCCCTGGCAAGGTCTTCTGCGGGAAAGATGGGAACCTCAACATCCGGCGGCACTCCGGGCCCATCGAAGGCCCGGCCGTCTTGCGTCAGATAAATCTCATTAGGGAGTCCAAATGTCCATCCGTTTGGCAGCCTCCGGCCGAGAACGTCGGAGAACACACCCTGAGTCTTTGCTCCTATGCGCGTGACGTGGGGCCGTCGGCCCAACAGCGCCATGGTGAACGTTTCGGCAGCGCTGATGCTATCTGCGCTTGTGAGCAAGACGACGGGACCACGGAAACCGGGCCGCTCGCTGACATGTACCATAACCGGCTGAGGCCGCGTGCGATGGTCCGCATCGCGAATGTCGTTGCGGGTCACCTTGGAGTACGCCAGGTACTCTTGGCTCGCGAGGCGGGAGGCGATGGAGATGCCGAAGACGTCGGAGCCGCCGCCGTTGATGCGGACATCCATCACCAGCCCGGTTAACTTGGAGGAATCAGCGAAGATATTGTCGAGAGCAGTTTCCAGCACGTCGACCTGTTTCACGAATTCCCGGTCGTTAGAATAATCGTCGAAGGAGTGAATCCGTAGGTAGCCGATCGCACCCGTCCGCGGGTTGGCTCTGGAATCCGATGAGGATGCCTCGTACGGCGAACGCAACAAGCCAAACTGCAGTTGCTTGTTGCAGAAGTCACGCAGTCCGCCGCGAACATATTTCGTTTCGATGATCTCGGCGATGCGAGCTGCATTTTTCTTCTGCATGGGATCCGCAGACGGACGGTAGCCGTGAAATCGCTGCTGGATGGATTTGGCGCGGATGCTTGTGTGGGCATCGTGCAGGGGCTCGATCATGTCGCTAAGAATGCGGAAAAGTTCTTCAGGCTTGGTTTCGGGGGTTACCTGCGGGCGAAACTTTTTGTCCACCGCGAGCCAATTCATCTGGCGCAGCGCGAAAAAGGGATAGTGTTCCGAGAAAGTTTCCCAGAGGACTTGGTAATTCGAGAGCGGAGTATCGGCGGGAGGCTGGTCGCAAAGCTCCGGCCGCGAACCTGTACGGCGGATCAGGATGTTCGAGACGCTGCCGTCTTCGTGGAGCCAGCGAGTGTCCGCGAGCGGTCCTGGGGAGATGCGGAGCGTACCGTCCTCCCCTGCAAAGACGACTTCATGAACCGTGCTCGCTTCTATCCTTCGCATGGCCTTGGCCGCGGGTATGCAACTCAGCGTCGTGATTTCATAGGCTCGCAGGTTGTCTCCTTGAACCTCAATGAGCTCCCCATAACCGTCGGTGAGCCACAGCCCATCGAAAGATTCTGTGGCCCCTTGGACCTGCGCACCTGCGGAAAGCGGAAATAGAAACAATGCGGCACTGGCGGAAACAACCGCACAAAGGTGAGCCTTGCATTGCTGATTCATAACGTCCTCCGCATGTGAATGCCCTCGTTGCGAGCTTCCGTCGTGTTGCCCGAAGCACAACAGCATACCAGGTGCTTGCAGTCAGAAGACGCAGGCGTCGGAGACTCTACGTTGACTCTGGCGCCCCCCAAGCTGTTCAAAAGTCTCTCCGGGAGGGAGTTTTCTTCCATCGCTTGTAAAAAAATATAAGGGGCGGACGACCACACGTATCGGCCGCGTGAGTGGCAACACCTTCCGTCCACAAGCAACTAGGAAAATCCCTGTACGCCCACTCAACAAGGAAGTAGCATAGGCAACCGCTATGAACCGTCGTGAAGCAATAAGCTCTCTTTCCTTCGCTGGCGGCGCGGCCCTGTTTGCTCCTACGTCGTTACTGGCGGACGTTCCTACCGCAAAATGTGATTCCAGCTACCCCCAGGCGGTGGCGGGCACTGCGGCCGTGAAGATCCGAGATATCAAAACCATTCTGACAGCGCCGAATGGTATCCGGTTGGTCATCGTGAAAGTCGAAACGACGGAGCCCGGCCTGGTCGGCTGGGGGTGCGCAACCTTTACGCAGCGTGCCCTTGTCGTTCAGACGGCTGTCGAGCAGTATCTGAAGCCCTTTCTGATCGGACGCAATGTAGACGAAATCGAGGATATCTGGCAGTCGAGTTATGTGAGCTCATATTGGCGCAATGGGCCTGTGCTGTTCAATGCGATGAGCGGCGTGGACATCGCCCTCTGGGATATCAAAGCCAAACGCGCCGGCATGCCGCTCTATCAGCTGCTCGGCGGCAAGGTGCGTCACGGTGCGGACTGTTATTTTCACGCGAGCGGCAGCAGTTTTTCCGAGCTGGAAGAAAATGCCCGGCGAGCGATGGAGCAGGGCTTCCACCATGTGCGAGCGCAGGTCGCAACACCCGGTTATGCCGGTTACGGAGCGCGTCGCCCCGCGCCTGCCCCTAGCGGCACGCCGGGCGAAGTCATCGGTCCGACCAACGCGGGAGAGATCTGGGAGTCGGCGCCGTACGTACGGATGGTGCCCAAGTTATTCGAGTACTTGCGCGTCAAGTTGGGCGACGAAGTGGAGCTCCTCCACGACGTGCACGAGCGTGTGACGTTGAATCAGGCAATCAACTTGTGCAAGGCCCTCGAACCCTATCGTTTGTTCTTTCTGGAGGATCCGCTGCCTCCGGAAGACAACGATCATTTCCGCTTACTGAGGCAGCAGACGAGCACTCCGCTGGCGATGGGCGAACTGTTCAACACGCAACACGAATACGTGCCGCTCATTAAAGAGCGGCTTATTGACTTCATTCGCATCCACATTTCGCAAATCGGGGGCTTGAGTCCGGCCCGCAAGGTTGCGGCCCTGAGCGAATTCTTCGGCGTACGCACGGCCTGGCATGGACCCGGGGATGCGTCGCCCGTGGCGCACGCCGCGCAGCTCGCACTTGAGCTGACGAGTTACAACTTCGGTGTCCACGAAGGCAGCGGCTTCCCCAAGGAGACGCAGGAGGTATTTGTGGGCTGCCCGGAAGTGAAGAACGGCTACATGCTGGCGCAGGAGAGGCCGGGACTGGGCATCGAGGTTGACGAAAAACTCGCGGCGAAATTTCCCTTCACTGCCGGTCCGCCGAATTTCGATTATTCCTGGGGGACCACGCGGAGGCGGGACGGCACGGTCATCAGGCCTTAGCCTATCTCGGAATTGTTCAAAGGACGTAAGCGATGATACGGAACACCGCATGATCCTCATCATTGAAGGCCTCCAACCCATCAAACGGTTTGCGCGGATTTGAGATCCATGCTGGTGTGGCTCCTTATGATCATTGCGGGCCTCGCCCTACAAGACATCGAAGCCGTTGATGTCGGGCGCAAGGCTTTCGAGTCCCGCTGCGCCGGATGCCATGGGGCAGACGGCAACGGCGGTGACATCGGCCCGCCAATCGGATGGCGTCTTGAGGCATACAACGACCAGGGGTTGAGGAGGTTAATCCGAAACGGCCTTCCCGGACGAGGGATGCCTCCGAGCCGCGTCCCAAGTCCCGAGAGGGCGCAATTGCTGAATTTTTTGCGTGCCATTCAGCAACGCGCGCGAGCCAGTCCGATGGTTGGCAGGAAGTTGCAGATTCAGACCACGGAAGGCAAGACCATCGAAGGATACGTCCTCGGCGAGGGTTTTGACGACTTGCAGCTGCGGACCGCTGACCACCGCGTGCTCTTGCTGCGCCGTGCCGGGAGCCGCTTTCGCGAAGTGACCTCCGACACGGACTGGCCTACTTACAACGGCGATCCCGGCGGGAACCGCTACACCACCCTTATGCAAATCAGCCAGGACAACATTCGACGGCTAGCGATGAGGTGGATGTTCACGCTTCCCGGTGCAGGCCGCCTCGAGGTTACACCTGTCGTCGTCGGGGGAATGATGTACGTCACCGGCCCCGATGAGTGCTTCGCGCTCGATGCTGGAAGTGGCCGGGAGATCTGGCATTACAAACGCCGGCGCACACGGGCAATGTCGGTCGGCGGCGATGCAAACCGTGGCGTCGCCGTGGCAAGCGAGCGCGTTTTCATGGAAACGAACAATGCGCACATCATTGCGCTCAACCGTTTCACCGGCGAATTGCTGTGGGATTCGGAACTTGCGGACTCGCGCAAGAACTACTTTGCCACGTCGGCGCCACTTCCGGCAGGCGACTTGGTCATCTCAGGCGTCGGTGGGGGCGAGCACGGTGCGAACGGATTCGTCGCCGCTCACGACAACAAGACCGGCAAGGAGATCTGGCGGTTTTCAACCGTCCCGAGGCCAGGAGAACCAGGATCAGAGACGTGGCAAGGCAAGGATATCGAGCATGGCGGCGCTCCGACCTGGTTTACCGGGAGTTACGACCCCGAGCTTGACATCGTCTACTGGCCCACTGGCAATCCTAGCAGGGAGTATAACGGAGATCTTCGCAAGGGGGACAATCTCTATTCCGACTGCATGCTGGCGCTAGAACGCAAGACCGGGCGACTGAAGTGGTACTATCAATTCACACCGCACGACTTGTGGGATTGGGATGCCACGGAAACTCCCGTGTTGGTGGATGCCCCGTGGCAGGGTCAGCCTCGTAAGCTGATGCTGCATGCCGATCGCAACGGATTTTTCTACGTGTTCGATCGCCGCGACGGCACGCTCCTCCTGGCCAAGCAGTTTGTCAAGTACCTGACCTGGTCAAGCGGGATCGGACCCGACGGGCGTCCCATCAAGCTTCCCGGCCAGAAACCCACCCCCGCGGGCACGAAAGTGTGCCCGTCTCAGGATGGGGCGACGAATTGGTTCTCCCCCTCGTTTAATCCCGCGACCAACCTCTACTATGTCCAGACCTTTGAAAAATGCAGCCTTTACACAAAGAGCAATTCGGGAGATTGGGAGCCCGGGAAGGCTTACTTGGGCGGGTCGCAGCGTACTACACCGGAACCCGAGCCACAGCGAATTTTGAAAGCGATAAATATCTTCACGGGCGACATTGCTTGGACCCTGCCGGAGCCAGGACCCGCCGACTCGTGGGGCGGCACGCTCACCACTGCCAGCGGACTGGTGATTTTTGGCGAGGAGGGCGGAAGCCTGATGGCGGCGGATGCGACCAACGGCCACCCATTGTGGAGGTTTCAAACCAATCAGACCTGGAAAGCGTCGCCTATGACCTACATGTTTGATGGCAAACAATTCATCGCTGTGGCTGCGGGGCCGAACATTGTGGCGTTCGCGATTCAGGATTAGCGTACAAAGCAGTGAGCCCGCCAGACCTAGTTGGGATCCTTCCCGGAATCCTGTCCCTAGCAAAACCTTCGTTCGTTTTCGCTATTGGACACTGGCTGGCCTACTCAAAAGCTTCTCCCTTCCACAAGTTCTGGCCGGCGAGAGACAGATAGCAGCCCCAGACGGCGATCGCCACAAAACCTAAAAGCACAAAAGACACGCTGCTGGCGTACCACAGGGAAAAGTCCAGCGTGTAAGGAAGACTCAGCAGAACGTTGGCTGTAAACACGGCTATAGCCAGTGTAATCAAGCCGAAGCGGGTTACCGCCAAGGCAGCAATCGAAAAGACGAGAATCCACACGGGACCCATGATCTCCGGGTGCTCGCCCTGCAGCGTATTCGATGCCGCCCAGATAGCAACAAAGCCGCCTGCCGCCAGCCATCGATTTCGCAGCCCGATTCGAAGCACGAACGATACGAAAAAGAACTCCAGCGTCGAAACGATACCTTGCACGATGTTGAGAAGCCAAATGCCTAGCAATTGCCGACCGCCCAGCAGAAGGCTCGTACTAGGCAAATCTGGCGTCCCGCCAACTCTCGTGCGAAGCAGGAGGCCCGACCCCACCACGAGCACCCAGGAGATGCCCAGAATCACGCCCCACAAAACGTCACGGCCCACCAACGGATCTCTTATACGTCCGGTCGTCAAACGGCTCCAGGAGACTATAGCTTGCGGCCAGTGTCTTCGGACGTAGGGCTCGAGAGCTAGGTAGAGCATTGCAACGGTCGCGGAAAGGAACAGCCCTGTGCTCACAGCGAGAACAAGACGCCCAAGGGTAGAAAGCGTCGGAACGAAGTGTTGGCGGCAGATCCAAACCGCGAGTTCAACCACGAAAACTGTTCCGGCCAACCGCAAGCCACCCTGAGGGTCGCCCTTGCCCCGAATATAATTGCGTCGCGCGATCCAGGTGCCACCGATCAGGAGCAGCACTGCCAACACCACTCGAATGATCTGGCTCGCGCGCTGGCCCGCCGTTGTGTTCGAGTACTGCATTCGGTCCGGCGTGGTCCATGGCCCAAACAACTTAAAGTACACGGGCTTGCCTCGCCAAGCCGCAGCTTCGATACGCAACGGCCTGCCCGAGCCAGGCCAAGTGCCCTCCCAAGCGACACGCGAATCAAACGCCGCAAGCGAGACCCATTGCGGTTCAACTGGATGGAACGACGTCAGATCAAGCTGAGCTGCGGCGAACAGAGGCTTGTAGTCCGCAACACCGGCCGGCGCCGGGCTGGCCTCGAACTCCTTTGGAATCGCTTGAAAGTATGTGAGGCGCCCTTGCGTGTCGAGTATAAGGTTGACCATTCCGGACTGGATGGCGGGCGGGTCGTCAAACTGCACCACGCCGGGTGTGAGAGAAAGACCCTGATAACCTTGTGCGTCTAGGTAGACAGGACTCTGCCGGTACGCATAGAGCAGTATTTGCGGTTGTCCCCTCAGGATCTTTGGCCAGTCGGGACGTGGGAGGTCATGGGTGCGTACAAACTCCGTGAAATCCATATTGAAATAAAACTGCGCGACTTGGTCCATCGGCCGTTCGGAATAGCCCACGTTTCCGATGATTTCTTGGGCTTTCACTTGGAGAGCCTCCGGCGGCAGAGCGGGATGTATCATTTCCAGGCCGCTGACGCGAAGCTCGATGTAAGCAGTGAGGGCAACTCCTGCGACTACCGCGGCCAAGCCCATCAACGCTACCCGTGGTGCGATGCCCTCGGTTTGGCCGGACGCCGCGACCATTTCGGGCGAAGGCGTTTCGCCGGCGGCAAGCGCGGCGGCCAGTGGATCGCCACCGGGCAGTGCGGCAGCCACTTGCAACGCTGAAACAGGACGCTTGCCGGGATCCGATTCTAGGCAGCGGAGAATGACTCGTTCGATCAGCGGATCGAGATCGCGGATCAAGGTCGAAGGATTGGTGATCCTTCCCGCTTCCCGCACTTTGACCAGCTCTGCGAGCGTCGCGGCCTCGAACGCGCGCTTGCCGGTCAGAATTTCGTAGAGGATGAGGCCAAGCGAGTATATATCGCTCTTCGGCGTGACTTCCCGGCCAGCGAGCTGCTCGGGAGCCATGTACGCGGGCGTTCCCGCACGGGCTTCTTCACCTTTGATGCCTGCGGCGACGCCCGCCAGGCCAAAATCCGTGATGCGGATTTTTCCCGTGCCATCGAGCATCACGTTGGCGGGCTTCAAGTCCCGGTGTATGACGCCGCGGTCGTGTGCAGCCGCGAGACCAGCACAAATCTGCCGCGCGATTTCCGTGGCTTTGTCCGGCGAAAGGCGCCCGATCCGGCGCACGACCGAAGCGAGATCCTCGCCATCCACGTACTCCATTGTGAGGAAGAGCGACCCATCAGCTTCGCCAATGTCGAAGACGCGGCAAACGTTAGGATGAGAAACTTGGCGCGCCACGCGGACTTCGGAATGAAACCGGGAAAGTGCTGCTGCGTCTTGTGAAAGCTTCTGCGGTAGAAATTTGATGGCCACAACTTGGCTGAGCGTCAAGTCCTCGGCTCGGTAGACCTCACCCATGCCGCCGCGTCCTGCCAGCGCCACAATCCGATAACGGTCGCCAAGGACTTGGCCGGGCGCGAAGCGACCTCCGCCAATGGGATCCGAGCTCGTCAACGGGCCCGGCGTGGGAGTCGTGCGCAGGTTCCGTGAAAAGACGGGCGCGGAAGGCGGTTTGTGCGGCGTGGATGCGGGAGCAATGGTTTCGCCTTCGAAGCCAGCCTCGTGGTCCATCAGTGTGGCTTCGCTCTCCGCATCCACGGGCTTGCCGCAGCGCGAGCAGAACCTCGCACTTAGAGCAACCTTTACGCCGCAGCTCGAGCAGAACATGGGAGGCCGAAATTCTATCACCGCCGCAAACTACACGAGCAAGAGGTGTAAGACCAGCAGCAAGCCACGCCCGGACTAGGCGCGTGTTTTGTGGTCTTCAAGAAGGCGTAGGAATCCCTGCGAGACGCGAATCAGAGCTAGCAAGCATGCCCGGCACGCCAGCCACAGAAGTTGCGTTACCCGATGGCCTTTCAGGATTTCACGATCTGGGATGTCGCAAGCAATACGGTCGAAACTGATTCAAAAATATGACCGCGACGAGGAGAGACTTAAAGTACCGATGGGGACCTTGGAGTACCGGCCGAGTATCGACTGTTTCGAGTGGCCGCATGAGTCTGGAAGTCGCCGTTCCACCGCCATCGCGGCAAATCCGTGTTCCTGACTGTTCAGCCCATCAAGCGAAGCGGTATCGGTAGAGACTGCGGCGTTGGCGAGGACTCACGGGCAAAAAGTCCAGCACCCAGACGCGGAGGTTGGACCAGAACCACCGGCAAGGTGATCCATTCACGCTGCTCACCAGCCAGCCCGCCCTACGTCACAAGGAACTGGAGGTGGTGGTATGAAAGCTGTGAGAGCAATGGGTGCTTTGGCAGTCTTCGCCGGGTTAGCTCTCTTGTCGGCTCTGGCCCAAAACGCTCCGCGTTCCACGTCCGATTCCGTCAGAGGTCATTTTGCTTCCATCAATCGCCGTGTTTTGGACATGGCGAAAGACTTTCCCGCAGATAAGTACAACTACAGCTTGAAGCCCGAAATGCGTTCCTTTGGAGCGGTCATCGTTCATATCGCGTCGGGAAATGTTTACGCCGCGAAGGCCGGACGCGGCGAGAATGTGAATTGGGACGAGCTGGATCCCAAGAACTACAAAACGAAGGAGGAAGTTATCACGCTCCTAGAGAGGAGCATCTCCGACGCGAACGCCACCTTGGAGACCTTGCCAGATTCGTCGTTTGCCAAGAGCGTCGAGCCTTGGTTGAGCGTTACGGAGCATTCCGCCGAGCACTATGGCCTTCTTGTGGCCTACTACCGCGCCAACGGTCTGGTCCCACCCGCTTCACGGCCGACCAAACGTTAATCCGGCATGGCTCAGGTGTTTCGCGCCTGCCCGCATGGCACGGGCTCCGACTCACGAGATTATTTGTGGCTACCGGAAGGGCCGCCTGATTCTTTCGTGTGCCGAATTGATGCCCATCTTTTGGAAGTGAGGTTGAACGCGCGAACCGGTGTGACCACCTGGGGTTTGTTCTCATGCGGTTGGCGCAATACACGCCCTACTCCGTGGCGATGTGCTCTTATGCCGCAACTTCTCAGGACGTCAGGCCATCTCTCAGTGTTGATAAACCACCTATCATGGAGGTTTCACATGCTGGCACGTAGCCTCTGCAAGATGCTTTTTGTGTTCCTATTCCCCGCTTTCGCCGTCGCAGGGCAGGAGGCGCGCGCGCCGCGCGTCGTGGACCTAACGGCGCCCGACGGGCTCAAGCTCAAGGGAACATTTTCTGCAGCCGCTGCGTCGGGGCCCGGCGTGCTTCTGCTGCACCAGTGCAACCGGCAGCGCAAGGTGTGGGACGACCTCGCGACGCGCATGACGGCGGCCGGAATGAACGTGATGACGGTGGACCTGCGCGGCTACGGCGATTCGGAAGGCACGCCGATCGACAAGCTCACGCCGGAAGAGGTTGACGTGGTGTTCAACGAAAAGATTCCGCTAGACGTGGAAACCGCTTACAAATTCCTGGTCGTGCAACCAACCGTTTCGCCAGGTATTCTGGTCGTGGGCGGTGCCAGCTGCGGGGTCAACCAATCCGTGCACCTGGCGATGAAGCACCCCGAAATCAAGGCGCTGATGTTGCTCTCGGAAATCACTGACATGGAAGGGCGCAATTTTCTGCGCGCGCATCCGTCGCTGCCACTCTTCCTCGCCACCGCCGAAGACGACGCCGATCCCGGCGTCTCCGACCTGATGCAATGGCTCTCCACGTTTTCGACTAATCCGCACACGAAATTCGTGCGCTATAAGACCGGCGGGCACGGCGTGGAGATGTTCGTCGCGCACCCGGAGCTTCCCATGAGCATCGTGGATTGGGTCACGATTGCAGTGCGTTCGCCCAACGTCGCTCCGGCGAAAGGCTCACGGAACGCATCGCCGGTGACGCAGTTTCTGGACGCCCTCGACCAGCCCGGCGCCGCAGCCAACGCCGCGCAGCTCTATGCCGAAGCCTTTGGCAAGCATCCGAAAGGCGCGGCGGTTTCCGAGGTGGTCCTTAATCGCGTCGGCTACGATCATCTTCAGAACGGCGACAAAAAAGGCGCGATCGCCATTCTCAAGCTCAACGCGAGCCTGTACCCCAATTCACCTAATGTTTACGACAGCCTTGGCGACGCGTACCTTGCCGACGGACAGAAGGATTTGGCGCGGCAGTATGCCCACAAGGCGTTGGAGCTGCTGGCACACGACATTACCGATCCGGAAGATCGACGCAAGGCGATCCGCGACAGCGCGGAGCAGAAGCTGAAGCAGCTCGGTCAGCCGCGTTGAAACCGAAGCGGACGAGCAGCTTCCTGCCTTAGAACTCGAAAACAAGCCCCGCCTGGTACCGAAAATTGCTCTGATTGTTGGCGCCCGTGGTGATGTTGTTGATGAAGCGCGTCAGAAAGTAATCGGCTTCTATGGGACGGATAGCCAAGTGCGAGGCGACCTTGAAATCGATGCCTCCACCAATCATTACATCAAAGGCCCAATCGCCGGGTGACGCGAAAACGCACCCGGCGCAATTCTTACGGACATTTTGGTAAAAATTGGTATGTGCGCCTCCCACCAGCCCCTCAAAAAAGGGCTGGAAGCCCTTGATACGAATCTTTATAGTTGGCCCCACATTCGCGGTGTATAGGTTTGCCTCCGCGGTGCCGGCGCATCCCGATGGACACCTTGCGCTGCCGGGAGGGAAGCTGAAGTTGACATTCTGACTGGCATACCCCTGAAATTCCGCCTTGATTCCGAAGAAGCCGCCGAAATAAAGCACCGCAGCGCCACCTCCCCCGTTTAAGTTGGTCGTGGGGAGGTTATCGATCGGGACGTAATGCATATAAGAATAGTTCGCCGAAAACTCCCCAAGGTGCTGACCGCATGCAGTCTTTCCGAACAGCAGCAGAACGAACCCAACCAGAATCACTTTTTTCATGTTCATTACTCCCGTATACCATTGAGTCGCGGATGCTTATCGCCTTTTCTAAAGGCACGTAAATCAGCCCATATGTAACCCTGAACGCGTCGGGATAAAACTGTCGCAAGTGACAGTACCCAGGAATCCTGATTCGCGAGCCTCATTCCATTTCAAGCGTGCGTCTCTGGAGCTGCTTGATCGGTAGCTTGCGAGGGGGACTCAGGCAAAAAGAACACTTAAAACTGCCGACTCAAGTCACACGAAGTACGGAAATGTTCCGGTTAGTACCTAACTTTTCGGCTCATGACTCGACGATAGGCGGCTCAATTTCTCGCGGCCGCGCTGGCTACAGCGCTTTGCGACCCAGGACTCAAAATTACGCGCCCGCCAATAATAAGGTCAGGTATCACAAACTCCGTAAATCCGTCACGGTATGACGGCGTGAGAACCTCGCAACAACCGCGTTCCGGGGTGGCGAACCGCACCGACGCAAGCTCTCCTTTCACCTGCACTTGCACTTGCAGCAGCTCCTGCGCATAATTCACCAGCTCGATTACGGTTTCGTCCGTCTTTTCTCCTTGGTAGGCTGCCACTAAGGTTGTCAGGGAATTCCACAGGCTAACGGGAACGCTTTGCTTCGCCATCAACCGACGAATGTCCCGCGCAAACGTCTCAGGATCGCTGACAGCTTCGCCCAGTTCGATGACGCGTCCCTTCCCTACACGATAGGAAACGGAGTGCGCATTCGTCTTCGCCGGAGGTGAGGTCTGCCACGGATAAGACCCGGGCAAGTTTACCAGCACGGCGATACCGCCCCGCTCGGCGAATTCCGCGATTGCTTGAATCTGCGTCGCATCGGGGTTGGCAAACGCAACCAGGATGTCAAACGCTCCAAAATTCTTCGCGCCTCGTTCCGCGGATGCCGCCAGCACGCGGAATGCGATGTTGTGGCGGGCCATCAAGTTGAGCGCTTCGTAAGAAGAATCGTAGTCGCCCGTCAAAACGGCAACGCGAGGCGCAATTTCCGGGGCTTCGTCGCGCCGGGCGCGTGCATAAAACTCCAGGTACACCTTCACTTGCCGCCAATTTTTAAGCGCTTCCGCGTCGCCACTCGCCAGTGCCCGCTGTTGATTCTCCGGGATTTCCAGAAGCAGGTCCGCGTGAAATGCGCATGCTTCGGCTACAGCCAACGCGTAGTCGCTCGCGCTTGGTCCCTGCTTTTGCTGCAAAGGATCAGACAAGTCCCAGGAAAAGGTATAGAACGGAGACTGGTTTGGGTCGAAGGCCCGCGCGAAGCGCACCAGCGGCAAGTTGGAATCCACCCACGGCTGCGAAGTGGGGCTGGACACCTGCAAAATTCCATCCCGCTTGAACACCAGCCACCCCTTCATGTCCGGCTGTTTTCCTCTCGCGTCGAGCACCAGAATCCGAAGTTTCGGAGCTGTTTTCTGCACGTTTTGGAGCATGCCCTCTGCGGCGGCTCGCTCCCCGGGCGCCAGTCTCAGAATGATGCCCGCCACGGCTGCGTTCCGAAGCGCCTCTGCCACGGTCGGCAGCAAAGCCGGCGTAGCCTCCACGTAGCAGCGATAACCTTGTTTGCGGGCCGTTTCAAGCAGGCTCTTCGCATCTGCATTCCAGGGAATTACGATGTCGCTCATCCCCAGTGTTTCGGCTGACGGCATCTCGCCCACTGTCCAGCGCACCCGGACTTCGCCGCGTACCGAAAAAGGCAACGCCACGCAAATGCACAACAACGGTAGGAATCGCCTGCACGGTCTCATTGCGTTTTCCTTCGATCAGTTGACCCACAACTGCTCTTCCCCGAACTCATCTCAGCATTTTTCCGCACGTTTCTGCCCACGACAATCTGCGGACCACCGGAGGCAACTTCGATTTGGCCTTCGGGCGTTACCCAGATCGCCGCCGCGTCCGCCATACTCTTCACTATGGGTTTTCCTTTTTCCGGCCCAACCAGCAGCAACGTCGTGGATAGCGCATCGGAGGCGGTGCCGGTCTTCGCCACTATGCTCAGGGCGACATTTGTCCTCACCGGCTGGCCCGTCTGCGGATCGATGATATGTCCGGCCCAATCGTTCCCGAGCAGGCTTGCCGGAGTCTGCTCCGAGGTTGAAACGCTGTTGTCGCAAAGCAGCACTTGAGGATCCACGCGGCTCGAAGGATCCCGCAGATGCACGAGCCACCCAGGCTTTCCGGGCGGCGCGCCTAGTCCGTAAATCGTGCTTTGCCCTGCGTTGATCAAAGCGCTCTCGATCCCGTAGGAGCGCAGTATGTCCGCCGCTCGGTCCACGGCGTATCCTTTTCCGATCGATCCCAGGTCGATGCGCATGCAGGACGAGTGAAATTCCACGCCCTCCGGCGGCAGCAACTGGATTTTCTCATAGCCTACGCAATCGCGCAGCTTTTCCAGCTCTTCTGCGGAAGCCGCCCGTTCGGCGCGCAATGCCGCTTTCCACACGTCCACCAGCGGTCCCACGGTGATGTCGAATTGCCCGTTGGAGAGTCTCGAGTATTTCAGCGACTTTCGAATCACCTCATACAAATCACGCGAGACCGTCTCTGCATGAAAATGCCCGTTGCGATTCAACCGGCTGAGGTCGCTCTCCGGTTTGTAATTGCTCATCACGCCATCGAGGCGCACGATTTCGTTCAGTGCATTGTCGAGCGCCTCCGCCGCGCGGTCCGGAGTTCCATCGTAAGCAACAATTTCGTACACCGTGCCCATGATGTACTTCTTTTTGTGAACCAGAGGCGTCGTCGATTGCGGATTTTTCGCGAACACCGGGGAAAAGCAACCCAGAATCAGCGCGGCGCCCAGTCCGCTATTCCAGCGCATAGACCTCACCGCCGTTGCCCGCCACGTAAACCACTCCTTCGCCAATCACCGGAGCTCCTTGAACCGAGCCGCCCAGCTCGGCTCGCCAGAGCAATTTTCCCGTCGCTGCGTCCAGCGCCATCGTTCCCCATGACTGCACATATACCACGCCTTCGCTGAAAACCGGCGGCGCCGTGATCACTTCGCCGGCTCTCGTCTTCCACTTCAATTTGCCCGTCTGGACGGCCAAGGCATACAGGAAACCGTCCTTGCTTCCGACATACACAACATCGTCTGCGACGGCTGGCGAGGAGGAAATCCCCAATCCCGTTTCATACTTCCAGAGAACCGTGCCACTGTTTGCGTCCAGCGCGTAAACAAAAAAATCCTCTGATCCGAACAAAACGGTTCCGCCGACCAACGCGGGCGAGGAATCAATGCCGTTTCCTGTCAACACGCTCCACTGTATCTTCCCGGTTGCTGCATTGAGACTGTGCGCGTGTCCATCGCCGCAGCCGACATAAATGCTCTTTTCGGCGGCATACGCGGTCGAGTACACGCGCCCGCCGAGCGCTTGCTTCCAGCGCAGCTTTCCCGTCCCGGCGTCCGCGGCGTAAAAATGTCCGTCGGCGCTTCCGAAGTACGCGGTTCCCTGGCATACCACTGGCGAGGCCCATACTTCGCCTCCGGTGCTCGCTTCCCAGAGTTTCGCTCCGGAATCCTGATGTACGGCATACACTTTTCCGTCGTCGCAGCCGAACAGCACCTTTTCCTGGAAGCGGGACGGGGTGGAGTAAATTTGTTTTGGGGCGGCGAAATTCCATTTCTCCCGCCCTGTTTCCACATTGATCGCGTGCAGCTTTCCCGACAGGGAAGCCGCATACAAAGTGGAGCCATGCAAAACGGGCGCGGAACGAATGGAACCACCGATGCGCGCTTGCCAGCGAGCTCGCGAGGGTGGGGCGATTGGCGGTGCTCCTTGCCCACCGGCTCTCGTATTGTCCCGCAGCAGCGTGACCCATTCGGTTTCCGCCGGAGACGTCGTCGTGAATGCCGCTGTCTCTCTGCTCATCGCGTCAGCCCATTAGCAACTGGCGATGATCGATCTTCTTCAGATCGGATTCTCCGAGCCCGAGCTTGCCGGCGGCCGCGATGTGCCCCGGCTGGCGGTAAAAGAGGTTCTTGCTTGCGTCCTGATAAAACTCACCGCTATTCGCGGTGATGCTCTTGGGATTGCGTTCCCATACCGAAGGCGCATGCTGTTGCTGCCGCTTCTTTTCGATCAGGTCCAGCTCGATCGTGTCCGTGGCCACCGGATCCGTGCTCACCAGCAGGATTCCCGCTTGATAAATAAAACTCTGGTTTTGCGTCAACGGCCCGCCATGCCAGACCATGCGCGTTCCGTCCATGATGTTCAGCACCGTCTTTGAGCGCAGCGGCTCGACCGAGCACATCACACCGATCAGGGGATTCGTGAACGAAAATGGGGCGCGATGCGAACGAGCTACGTTGCTAAACGTGCCGTAGCCAACATTCTTCAGGCACCCGGTTACGCCGGAAGCGGAATGGTCTTTCAATGTGGGGACATTGATGATTTTGTTTATTTGGCGGGCAACGACGCTCGCCATGTACGACCTGGTTTCCCACTCGCCGAAAAAATCGGCTTGGCAATAAATCTCCGCATCGTAGCCCGAAGCATCCAGCCGGTCGTCCTGGACGCCAAGCACGCGGATTCCCGGCGGCATCAGCACCTGGTAGCCGCCCATATCCATCTCATAGCCAAAGCGGTCGTAGACCACGATGTTTCTCGCGGGCACCTCGGCCGACTGAACAGCGTTGATGATTTCGCGCACCAGTTCTGGCGAGGAACAACATGCCGGCGCTCCCGAAGGATTGATTTTGATTCCCACCACATCTTTCGGCTCGACGAACTTCGCCCACGCGGCTCGGGCCGAGGATTCTCCCGTCAGTTCCCTTATTCCCCGTTCCAGCATCTGCCGCACGATCGGTTGCGATACGCGGTTCCCGACGATCGAGCGGTGGTCGGACAATTCCACGACCCGCCCCGGGTACAATCCAGGCATTCCCAGCGGCGATCGCTTCGCGAGCGGCGCTTCGCGCACGTCGATAGCAGGAGGCGGCGGAATCTTGACTTCGTCGTCGTACGCCAACGCATCCATGCCACCGAGAAACAACGCTGCGCTGCTCACACAGGTACGCTTTACAAAGGTCCTTCGATCCATAGCCTGGTGTGGTCTCCGCATCTTCCTTCCGCTAAAGAAGCGTACTATCACCTTCTCTTGAATTGCCAGCACCGTCCGAAAGATCTTTTCCGTCGGAAATGACAATACCCTTGCGACGGAGCTGACCGGCGATTCAAGAAACAATGCACTCACCGAGACTACTCCAATGACCGAGGGTTGCGAGAGGTTGCGAATGGCAGCAATGTGTTCAGCTGCAGGCGAATAAGAGATCGCTACAACGGTGTGTTCCGCCGGCACAGCCGGCTGCACCTTGCCTGCAAAGTAGCTCGGTGTAATCAATATTGCGCCGATCGCAATGCTTGGATTCTGTTGTAGCACGGACGCGGAACATGCCTCGGGCTCGTGGCCCACTGTCTCGCCGATTTCCGCCCTGATTAGCTCAGCGAGATCTCTTTCCGGCGCTACGACCAGTAGGTGGTCCGAAGGCTCGGCCAGCAGGCGTGCTCGCACACGCGCGGTGAGCTGTTGGAGAGAATAACCGCGGCTGCCGGCGAGGCGAATGGCCCGATTAATCAGATCATCGAGATCGGCGAACTCCTCGATCCACGAGTTTGCGGTCTGGCCAACAACGACGCGGCTGCCGCGTCTCTTTTTCAGCCATCCATCACGGGTTAATTGCGAATAGATGCAACTGATAGTGTTATGATGCACCTTCAGTCGGCGTGCCAATTCGCGGACGCTTGGTAATTCCGTCCCCTTCGATAATTGTCCTGTGCCGATCAGGAAGATGATCTGTTGGCGCAGCTGATCTCGCGCTGGCACTTCACTTTGCTTGTCGATGTGGATCTGCATGCCGACCGTGTTCTGAACGACGCAACTTCCGGCTGTTTCCGTTGCCCCACGCGTCCTACGAATCGTATTCCGGAAAGCTGTCTACAAAACGGTGCGCCAAAGCGCCAGCCTCCCGGCAAACATTGCGACCAGGTTCGCAGCTTGGCAAAAACGCGTAAGCTCAGTTCCAACCGAATGCTAGTGGAACTCATCGAAAACGGTATCGAAGCTGAGATGCGCAAGCAGCAGGAGTTTTTCAAACTTGCAGAGCGTTTCCGCAACGCCACCGACCCAGGGGAAGCGAGGCGCGTTTGGCGATGAATTGGGCCGAATGGTCTTTGGCGACTGATGCCCGAAGATTGAGAATTGGGGCAATCTGCCGGAGGCATTCGTCAGCATTTGATTGATCGGACGCGGAACCGGGCGATCAGCATCGCCGACATCAATCATCTGCGTCTCTGGATTGAATCGAACGGGAACTTGACGGCAGCGGAAGGGTGTGGTCTCTTAAGGTCGTGAGCGGTGCGTAGCTCAGAAGGAATAGCGCCACAGTCCTACAGCCGAATCCACCTCTCAAACAAGGCCCACGAAAGCACAAAAGACCGACGAACCACGCCATGGAAGAACTGAACAAGTTGCAAGAATCAGCAGAGCACAAAGCCCTGCTTGCCGTCATCCGCATCGAATGCTTGGAATGGACGCGGCTCAGCAAGCAGGTGGAGAAGTACTTGCAGTCATTCGAGGATGGTATCCACCACGACGATACGCCAGCGCGCGTGGCCATGTTCGCGGGGCAAATCTGCGCGCTGCTTTGGTTCATGAAGAGATGCCTCGAGGAGGCGCACAAGGCACGCGAGGCGCTCTACAACGCGTGCTCCCCAGCAGCACCTGAGCGCCGCGAGGCGGAGACGCTGCTCAGGGAGTGCAAGGCGTTGCG
>Ga0182039_10000089_pt1 | contig 49741 bp, 43 predicted proteins | sample sta12Can44000111_FD_125975 | JGI IMG/M metagenome (GOLD analysis project Ga0182039, IMG submission 125975) | Lab enrichment of tropical soil microbial communities from Luquillo Experimental Forest, Puerto Rico - statanox.12C.anox.44.000.111 | ecosystem: Environmental > Terrestrial > Soil >...
CAACCGCATTGGTATCGTGGCGTCACGGCTGCCCGCGTCTTCGCCTATCTGGTGGACGCCTTCATCATCGGCCTGATGCTGCTGGGGCTGCATCTGACGCTGGGAATTCTCACCATCGCCAGCCTGGGCCTGCTGTTCCCGCTGCATCTGCTGGTGATCCCGCTGGTGGTGGCTTTGCTCTATCACAGCCTGACCATGGCCGGGCCGTTTTCCTCGACCATCGGCATGCGGCTGTTCGGCCTGCGGGTCTATGGCGCTGATGGCCGCCGCCCCAGCCTGCCGCAAACCCTGATCCATAGCGGACTGTTCTATTTCACCATCGGCATCGGCGTCTGGCCGCTGCTGTTCGCCCTGTTCGAACCCCGGCGGCGCACACTGCATGACCTGCTGTCGGGCCTGGTGGTGATGCGGGGCTGATCAGTCCCGCACACAACGCACGAAATTATGGATGCGCAACACGTCGCCCTGCGGCCCCTGGCCCTTGGGCAAACGAGATTCATCGCCTGATTTCGGGCTGGAGCGTTGAGCCCCAGCGCCATGCACATCCATCAGGGTCATCTGACCGCCGCCTGACTCCGGGCCGCCCATGCCGGTTCCTGGCGGCGGGCCCATCATGCCCATACCGCCGCCACCCATGCCAGGAGGCGGCGGAGGCGGAGGAAAGCCCGATCCAGGCGGCGGGCCACCCATGCCGCCCCCCATTCCTCCGCCGGGGCGCAGATAACCGGTGGCGCGGCCAAAGGCGACATAGACGGCGAAATCTCCCGGCTGGCGGCCATCCAGATGCGTGGTCGAGGTCCAGAAGAACGGCCAGTCCTGCCCGCCTTCCTCGTCACGAAAAGCGGTAATCTGGAGGATCGGATCGATCGCCGCCGAACGGGTGGCGGCGGGCGAGCGGGCATAATCGACGATGGATTGCAGCTCCTTGGCATCGGGAAGCCGCCAGACATGATGACCGGCCAGAGTTGAGGTCCGGCAATAAGCCAGCGCCGCCGCCCAATCCATGCCATGGCCGCTATCGGCCTTGCTCCAGACCAGTCCTGTGGCGCGGTCCTGAATGGTGCCGTCGCCCTGATCGGCAAAATCATTGCGGCCATAGGCCGGATTGCCCCGCACCAGCCGCAGATACCATTGCCGCCCGCCCGGCCCGCCGTTCTGAGGATAAGCCTTGATGCGGCCATCGGCGAAATTCACGCCGAAGAAGCTGGCATCATGCCCCATGGTCTGGCCGGTATAAGCCGTGGCGCTGATATATTGCGCATCGATATAGCGCCCTTGGGCCGGATATTCGAAGGCAAAGGCGGTGCTGTCGAGATAAGGCCGGGCATCGGCGGGGGCTCCGATCTGGCTGGGCATGGCCCGCCCCGAAGCGCCCGAGAACTCGATCAGCGAATAAAGCTCCTTGATGGTCGGCACCCGCCAATCGGAATGACCGCCGATGCGGGCCTGAGCCGCCAGAGCCGGAGCCTGCGCCCAAGAGGACTTGGCGAAATCCTTCTGCCAGATCAGGCCGGTAACCAGATCGCTGACGGTGCCGTCGCCATTGTCGCGGTAATGGGGCGCGCGGCCAGGATGGTCGGCATTCTGCCCGGCAGGCCCGGCGCCGCAGCCCTCGTGGCCCTGTTCGTCATAGCATTGCCGCTGGTTGGTCCCCACCACCGGATAGGCCAATTCCCCCGCCATCGCCGGCCCGGCGCAAAGCCCCGCCGCCATGATCATCAGGCCGAACCGCATTTTTGCCTCCCGCGTCAAGCTATCCCCTTGGCAGGATAATCTTTTCCCTTCTGCGACGAAATAAGGGGGCTGTGAAACCTTGTGCGGTATTGAACGTGGTTTTATCAGCCCATATCTCCTAAAGTGGCTGAAGACGAACGGGAATGCCATGGACCAATATCCGCCCAAACGACCGCATTATTTCTTCACGACGGCGCCGCTGCCCTGCCCCTATATTCCGGGCCGGATGGAGCGCAAGATCGTGACGGAGCTGTCGGGGCCGGATGCCGAGACCCTGCATGAATCCCTGTCCCGCGCTGGATTTCGCCGCAGCCATTCCATCGCCTATACCCCGGCCTGCCCCAATTGCCAGGCCTGCATCCCGGTGCGCATCGTCGTCGAGGGCTTCACGCCGGATCGCACCATGCGCAAGATTGCCCGACGCAATGTCGGCCTGACCGCCACCGAGGTCAGCGCCAAGGCCACCGCCGAGCAATACCGCCTGTTCGCCCGCTATCAGGAAAGCCGCCATGCCGGCGGCGACATGGCCTTGATGGGCTTCTACGACTATCGCTCGATGATCGAGGACAGCACCATCGACAGCTATGTCGTGGAGTTCCGTGGACAGGACGGCATGCTGAAAGCCGCCATTCTGGTGGACCGCATGTCCGACGGGCTGTCGGCGGTCTATAGCTTCTATGATCCGTTGCTGCCCGAAGCTTCGCTGGGCACCTATATGATCCTGTGGCTGACCGAGGAAGCCGAGCGGCAAGAGCTTCCCTATGTCTATCTCGGCTATTGGATCGCCGAGAGCAACAAGATGGCCTATAAGGCCCGCTTCCAGCCGCTGGAGGCCTATAGCTCCGAAGGCTGGCTGCCGCTGGATTTGTCAGCCGCCATGGTTTCGGCGGAACAGCCGGCCCCAGTGGAACAGCCGGCTCCAGACACCTCTTTCTGAGGCAGGCTTGACAGGCCGGGGCTCCAGATAGCGCCGGTTGGCCGCCAGCAAATCCTGACAGAACAGCAGATAGCCTTCGGTCATCGGCACCGGCATGGACATCTCGGCGAAATAGTCGGCCATCGCCGCCTGATCCAGCTCCCGACCGTTCGTTAGGCACCAGCGGCCCAGGTTGAATTCCTGCCCCCACCAGCCGGCGGTCTTGGGTTTCAGCCGCTCCACCATCGCCTTGGCCTGATCTGGCGCAGTATCATCGGGGGTAACCGGCCAGATATCGGCATAAAAGCTGTCGATCTCGGCCCCGCCGGTCTGCTCGGCCACCTTGGCCGCCAAATCCTCGTCCAGAGCATCGGCCAGCAGGATGGAAATCTTGCCCCGATCCGGCCAGGAAGACAGGCCGGCAGCCGCCTCCAGCACTTCGACCACCCGAGGATCGCGCTCGATCACCACCAGCCGAGTCACTTCGGGCCGACGGGCGACGGCATAGGCGTACATGCCCATGCCCAACCCCGCCGCCACCACCGTTCCATGGGCGTTATGAACATGCCAGGCGTGGCTTTCCACCTCGAACAGGCCGGTGGACATCCAGGGAATGCGCCCCTGATAGAGAACGCAGCGGTTTCCCTCGACAAAGGACTGGGTCAGATAACCCTCGGACATGCTGGGCAGATGATGGCGCAGATGCCAACCCTGGCCTTTGGCCTCGGCATAGCGCGGCAAGGAAAACAGGCCGAAGCCATAGCGCGCCAGCATGCGGTCATGCCGACCGGGTTTATCGGAAGTGGGGGAAGATGACATGCGGCCTCGGGCGTGATCTGACGGCGCCATTCTATTCATTGACGGCGTTCGCGCCAGTGCCGCTGTTGGCTGGAATTGTTTCTTCGGCCTCGATCAGGGTGAAGAAGAAGCGCGCGCCCTGCCCGCTTTCCGATTCCACCCACAGCCGCCCGCCGAAGCGACTGATAAGGCGGCGGCAAAGAGGCAGGCCAATGCCGGTGCCATCGGGATATGACTGCGGGTTCAGCCGATAGAACATATTGAAAATCTTGTCGTGATAGGCCGGATCGATGCCGATGCCGTTATCCGCGACACAGACCCGCCAGCGATGGCCGCTTTCCTGCTTCGCCTCGATCGAAAGCGTCAATGGCCGCTCGGGATGACGATAGCGGATGGCGTTTTCCAGCAGATTCTGCACCAGACTGTCGAGCCAGAACACCTCGCCGCGCACCGTCGGCAGGTCGCCAACGATGACACTGGCTCCGACCTGTTCCAAATCCTGCCGCAACCGTCCCAGCACCTCGGATACCACCTGAGCCAGATCCACGGCGGACATGCCGTAGCCGGCCGTATTGGCACGCGAGAAATCCAAAAGATCGCGAATCATGATCGACAGTCGCTTGGCATTGCCGACGATGAAGTCGAGGAACTGCTCGGCCTCATCGCCCAGTTGACCGCGATAGCGCCGCTCCAAAAGCTGGGTATAGCTGGCAATATTGCGCAAGGGCGTTTGCAGATCGTGGCTGGCGGCATAGGCGAACTGCTCCAGATCGGCGTTGGAGCGCTCCAATTCGGCGGTGCGCTGTTCCAGCGTCCTCCATGTGCGGGCCAGGAAGAAGGCGCCGACCCCCGTCACCAGCAAGAACGACAGCCCCAAAATCGCCAGCTTGACCGCCTCGCGCCGCCAGCTGCCCATGAAGTCTTCGCGGGCCATGCCGACCAGTGTGATCAGCGGATAGTTCCCCACCGCCTGATAAGAGAACACCCGATCCACATTATCGGCTCCGGCATGGGCCTCGTAGCTGCCGGAACGGGGATCGGCGGCGATCTGGGCGCGGAAGGTCTCCGACACCTTGGTCTGGCCGATCACATAGCCTTCAGAGGGATAGCGGGCCAACAGGTCGAAATCGCGGCTGGCATTGCCGCGCATGACCACCACGCCATGTTCGCCCACCTCCATATCGCGGAATCTGCTGCGAAACCATTCCATGGCCACCGGCGCCGTGATGATGCCAGCGAAATTCCCGCTCTGGTCGGTCAGCGCCCGCACGAAGATCAGCACCGGCTGGTTGGTGATCCGCGAGGTCAGGGCCGGCGAAATGATCATCCCCTGGCCGGGATTGGCCTTCAGGGACTGGAAAAAACCGCGGTCGGCCAGCGAGATATTATCGGGAATATCATCCGACGCCGCCAGCATATGCCCCTGCGCATCGGCAACTCGAATGGCGTCGGCCACCGGATGCCGCTGCTGTTGCCGCGCCAAAGCATCGTGCAGGGCCGTGCCGCCCGCCGTCAACAGATGGCGATAGGAAATCTCCTCGGCCTCGGTCTGCAGCATCAGGTCGATAGCGCTGATTTCACCGGAGATGGTCAGCGAAACCTGATGGTTCAAATTGCGCGAAGTGGTCTCGGCCCGCTCGCGATACAGCGCCAGACTGCCGGCCAGCGACATCAGAATGACCGCGAGCACGAACAGATCCGCCAGGATCACCAGGCTGACGATGCGACCTCTTATCTTGTCGGACCAAAGGCGGATATTCTTCCGCACCTAGCGCACTCCCACGGCTTTCCCCCAGCCGGCAGAATGAAGAGTAATATTATAATGACCATAGGGAAAATGTGGAACTGGGATTTAAACCTTAATCCGCCGCTCGCAGCGTAAACAGGAAACAGGCCCCCTCGCCTTCGCGGGAGCTTACCCACATCCGCCCGCCGAAACGCTTGACCATGCGCCGGCAAATCGCCAGACCAATCCCGGTTCCTTCGGGATAGCGAACAGGATCAAGGCGATAGAACATTTTAAAGATCTTGTCGTGATAGGCCGGATCGATGCCGATGCCGTTATCGGTCACGGAAATGGTCCACCATCCCTCTTCGTCGGAACAGGCCGCGATGGCGATGGACGGCCGACGGTCGGGGTGGCGATAGCGGATGGCGTTCTCGATCAGATTTTGGAACAGGCTTTCCATCCAGACCGGCTCGGCTCTGACCTTGGGCAGCGGGCCGATCTCGACCTGCATATTCAGCCGCTGAAGATCAGCCTCGAAGCGGGGTAGAACTTCGCGGATCACCTGGTCCAGATCCGCCATCTTGTCCATGTCGGTGCGGCTGGTGACGCGGGAATAGTCCAACAGATCGCGGATCATGGCGGACATGCGCTCGGCATTGCCCACCACCTGGGCGATGAATTCATCGGCATCATCGTCCAGTTTGCCCTTATAGCGACGCAGCAGCAGTTGGGCGAAGGACGCGATATTGCGCAAGGGCGACTGCAGATCATGGCTGGCGACATAGGCGAACTGCTCCAGATCGCTATTGGACCGTTCAAGCTCGGCGGTGCGGGCCGCCAATCGGTTCCAAGCGCGCATCAGCATCAGCCCGCCAGAGGAAGTCGCGGCCAGAAAAGCCAGCCCCAACACCACCAGCTTGATCACCTCGCGCCGCCAGTCAGCCAGAAAGTCACTCTCGGCCAGCCCCAGCTGGATGATCAGCGGATAGTCTCCAATCGCCCGATAGGAGTAGATGCGCAGAATGTCGTCGGTGGTGGCATGGACCCGGAAACTGCCTTCCCGATGATTCTGGGCATAGGCCGACAGAAACGGCTGCGACAATTTGGTTTTGCCCAGATAGCCGAGATCGGGATAGCGCGCCATCAATTCGAAGTCTCGATCCTGAATGCCCCGCATGATCACCGCGCCCGCCGAACCGATCTGCAGGTTACTGAATTCACGGCTGAACCATTCGATGGTGATGACGCCGAAAACCGTGCCCGCAAAACCGCCCCGCGCTTCCCGCAATGGCCGGGCGAACACCAACACCGGCTTGCCGTTGGTGCGCGCGACGATCGGATGGGAAATCGTCAAGGCAGTCCCTGGGCCAGTCTTCATTTCCTGAAAATAGTCGCGGTCGGCGATGTTGATCTCGCCGAAGCCGCTTTCGGGCAACCCCAGCAGATTTCCCTCGGCATCGGCGATCCACAAGGCGTCGATGAACGGCAGTTGCTGCAAATGCTGGTTCAGCAAATTCTTGAGCCTAGCCGGGTCGAAAGAGACCAGCAGCTTGTGGCTCTGCACCTCCGCCGTGATGGCCTGGAGGTGGAAATCCAGAAGAGTGATGTCGCGCTCGACCGACTGGCTGACCAGCCGTGCCAGATTGCCGGAATTGATCTCGGCCTGTTTCTGATGTTGATGCAGGCTGGCATGAGCAAAGAACAGGATCAGCGACAAAACCATCAGGTTTATCGTCAGCAGGAAGCTGAAGATTCGAAATCCCGGTTTTCTGATAAAGTTAGCGCTGGCGCTCGGCATAGCGACCTCTTATGCCGACAACCCTTCCCTTCAGATAAATCTAATCTGTTGACGCCCAAAATAATAGGCGCAGAGGGCAGGCTAATACCTCTGCCTTATCTCTGCGCCTTTTCGCGAAAACTGTTTATGTTCAGGCGACTGCCGTCAGTTCCTGATATTTCGCCGCCAGTTCGGAATCATCTTCGGGGCTGACGAACATCGAGATGGCGGCCAGCAGGCCCATCTCTTCCTTTTGAATATGGAACATTTCACGTTCGCACAATTCCACGCCGCGATGATGGAACTCTTTCCACTGTTCAGGGGTAAAGCCCTGGCCGCCCATGGCCTGACGGGCGGTTTCGGCCAGTTCCTTGGCCAGCGGCAGGATCGAGGCATGTTCCTCGGTCAGAAAGGCCGAGATGCCGCCCTCGCCCCGGCTGGTCAGCACCGGGAACAGGAAGCCTTCCTCGAAGCCAAAATGACGCTCAACCTCGGCGGCGACGTCGGACAGCAGATGCTCCAACATATCGCGCACGCTTTCCTCGGCCAGATTGGGCACCCGCTTGCTGCCCTGCTTCAGCAGAAACTCTTCCAAAGCCTGCAAGGCACGCAGGGTGCGGACATGTTCTTCATGCAGCAGAGTGCCGATCTTGGTATTGCCGAACATTAAGCTTTCTCCGTGGGTTGAGGGGCGGAATTCAGATGTTTTCTTAAAGACAGACCGACATGGGCGGCGGATATGGCATAGGCGATCGCGGCAATCAGTCCGGCGGCGGCGCCCAGACGCACCAGCCAGGACCATTCGCCCGCCAGCCCCGCCGACACCAAAGCCAGCGCCAACAGATGAAACACCATATGCAGCTTCAGCGGCTTATCCGCGGTCAAGGCCGACACCAGCGCCGGCTTGACGCCCGGACGCACCGAATGCATCGAGGCCAGGAACGGCAGGATGCGTTGCAGCACCCCCAGCAGGAAGGTCAGCAGCCAGCCGAATACCGCCAGGAAGCCCCAGAGCGGCCCGGTGCGCTGGGGCATCACCCCCGCCGCCGCCAGCAGCCCCACCAGGATCGAGACCGGCAGCAGAACCCAGGCGGCGCGGATCAGGATGAAGCTGTCGCCCAACTGCTTGCGCATGCGGCTTTTCATCACCTTGGCCATGGCCCGCAGATGCATGCCCGCCGCGCCCAATCCCAGCAGGCCGCCCAGCAGCAGCAGCGGCAGAATGCCATGCACCAGCCCGGCCAGAGCCAGCACCAACGCGCCGCCAGCCAGCCAGCCGGCGCGCTGGCCCAGCTTGACGTCGGGCGGCGGAGCCAGACAGAACATCGGGATCAGCACGAAGCTGAAGGCAAAGGCCAGCATGCCCATGAAGCCATAGACCGCCAGCACGCCATGCGCCAGCGCCACCGCCTGATGATCAGGCAGGAAACCGCCCAGGGCATAGTCGGCCACCAGCAGCCCCGCCAGCACCAGGATCAGCGCCAGCGCCCCGACGGCGATCCAGGCCTGATCAGTGACCACCCGCATATCCTTGACCTTGCCCAGATTGTCGGCGATCAGAAAGGCGAACAGCGCCAGCGCCGTCACCACCAGCACGCCGCCAACCGCCAGAATGGTGGTGTCGGCATGCCCCATGCCGTGCCCCAAGGCCAGCAACCCCGGCAGGAACAGCCAGAAGGTCGCCTTGCAAGCCGCCTCGGAGCGGACCGGACGTTTGGTCGCCACCGGCAACAGCTGGAAGGCCGCGCCCATGCCGGTCATCGCCAGCACGCCCAAGGTGACGAAATGCAGCGCCGTCAGCAGATGGGTCAGCCCGCCGCCGTAACCCGGCGCATCATCGGCATAGCCCAACAGCAGTCCCCAGGCCAGAACCTGGAACAGCACCGCCATGGCGAAGAAGCGGCCGGGGATCGAAACCGGCAACAGGCGGCTGCGCGCCCCCATCATGAAATCGCCGAACAACATGGCTCAGTCCCCTTCGCGCTCTGCCAGGAACAGCAATTCGCCCTCGGGCCCCTGCCCCTTGGGCTCCAAAACCCAGCCGATCTCAGCCAGTTCGGGATAGAGGAACATCGGATCGCGTTCGTGATGCAGCCACAGCCGGCTGTCGTCCTGGCTTTCCGGGCTGCCCAGCAGCCGCAGAACCGCCAGCATCGGCAAGGGTATCGGCAGGCCGCGCAGATCGATATGCAGCCCCTGCCCGTCCCGCCAGATGGGAGCCCCGGTCGGCAGGCCGGCGCAGTCGGCAGGATCGGGATCACCTTCCACCTTGCCCTCGCCGTCGCGGATCAGTTGGATGCGCCAATCCCCCTCGCCCAGCTTCTCGGGCCAGGAGGAATAGCCCATGCGGGCCAGCACCCGGCGCAGTGGCAAGGGGTTGAAAGGAGCGCGCAATTCCATGCGTGCCCCGGCATGCAGCCGCCCGGCCTGCTCGACCACCCCCGCCAGGGGATCGGTGCCGGCAGCCAGCAAAGGTCGGAGATCAAGGGAAATGAGCGCTTCGGACATAACGGCAACCCTCTGTTTCGCCTAAAAATGGTAGCAGAGGGATGCATCGGTCCTTGATTTTAGGCAAGTCCGTTTTGTGCTTAAATTTTGGACGAGTCCGATCAGGCAACAAAAAAGACGGCTGCTTTTCAGCACCGTCTTTTTTTGTTCCGCCCTCGTATTAAGAGGGGATGGGGCGAGCGACCGGATTCGAACCGGCGACATCCAGGACCACAACCTGGCGCTCTAACCAACTGAGCTACGCCCGCCACCGTGGAGGCCGGTTTCTAGCCTAACTGCCCGGCCTCCGTCAAGAGTCTGATTTCAGGAAAAATAATCCGTCAGCCGCCGGATCGCCACATCCAGGATATCTTCGGTCTTGGCGAAGCAGAAACGCACGTAATCCTTCACCCCGCCATCCTCGTAGAAAGCGCTGACCGGCACTGCCGCCACGCCGCCCCACATGGTAATCAGGCGGCAGAATTCGGCATCGTCGCCGTTAAAACCCTTCTTGCGTGCCAAGGGTCGGTAATCGCAGGTGAGGAAATAGCTTCCCTGGCAGGGCAGCACCTCGAACCCTACCGCCGCCAAGCCCTTGGCCAGCCGGTCACGGCGCGACTGAAGACCTCGGGTCAGACCGATGAAATATTCATCATCCCAGCGCAGCCCCTCGGCCACAGCGATCTGCAGGCCGGGATGGGTGGAAAAGGTGATGTATTGATGCGCCTTGGCCACCGGCTGCAACAGATGCGGCGCCGCGATCACATGCCCGACTTTCCAGCCGGTGACGGAAAAGGTCTTGCCGGCCGAGCCGATCTTCAGGCAGCGATCCCGCATGCCCGGCAGGCACATCAACGGCAGATGCTTAGCCCCGTCATAGACCTGATGCTCGTAGACCTCGTCACAGACCGCGATGGCGTCATGCTTGATCAGCAGATCGGCGATGAAGGACAGCTCGTCCTGGGAAAACACCTTGCCGATGGGGTTCATCGGCGAATTCAGGATCATCAGCTTGGTCTTCGGCCCAAAAGCCGCAGCCAAAGCTTCGCGCGGCAGGCTCCATTCCGGCGGTTCCAGACGCACCAGTTTGGCGGTGGCGCCAGCCCGGCGCAGGATCGGCAGATAGCTGTCATAGAGAGGCTCGATCAGCACCACCTCGTCGCCCGGCTCGATCAGACCGAACAAACAGTCGGCCAATGCCTCGGTGCCGCCCGAGGTCACCATCACCTCGGTCTCGGGATCAATGTCCAGGTCATAGAAACGCTTGGAATGGCCGGCCACGGCGCGGCGCAGCTCGGGCACGCCCATCATCGGCGCATATTGCTGCGGCCCGTCGGTCATCAGCTGCGACACCGAGCCCAGCAGCCGCTCGGACTCCAATCCCTCGGGAAAGCCCTGGCCCAGATTGATCGCCCCATGATGAGCGGCCAGACGGCTCATGACTTCGAAAATGGTGGTGCCGTATCCCGACAGGATGCTGTTGCCCGACTTCATTCTATGGCCGTTCCCTTGTTGTCCTTGCCCTTCTTGCTTACCACGACTGGGGGGTAAAATCAGGCCCAACCCATTGTGCAGCGCAGCAATGCTGAAGAATTAGGCTAATGTTCCGAAAAACAGGCAAAAACTCCTTGGATCGCCTTGAAAAACTTAGCCCTCGTGCCGTTTTTGCCCATAGCCTGAATGGCACGATGCGTGCTAAATGATGGACGCGTTCCGACGCAACGGGTTCCTTATGACAAGAGCACCGGGGTACATGAAAAAGATCGAAGCGATCATCAAGCCCTTCAAGCTGGACGAAGTGAAGGAAGCTCTTCACGACATCGGCCTGCAGGGCATCACTGTCACCGAGGCCAAGGGTTTCGGTCGACAGAAGGGGCACACCGAACTCTATCGCGGCGCCGAATACGTCGTGGACTTCCTGCCCAAGGTCAAAATCGAGCTGGTGATCGAGGATAACCTCGTCGAACGCGCCATCGAGGCCATCCAGCAGGCAGCCCATACCGGCCGGATCGGTGACGGCAAAATCTTCGTGACGCCGGTCGAGGAAGCGATTCGCATCCGCACCGGCGAACGCGGTAACGACGCCATCTGATCCCTTCAAACGCTCTGATCGGGGGAGACCGGCAGAGCGGGCGAGGTCGCATGCGTTGAGAGTTTTCAGTTATTTCCTTCAACCATCATTGGGAAAATGACCATGTCCGATGTGAAGAAAGTCCTCGAGCTGATCAAGGAACAGGACGTCAAGTACGTCGATTTCCGCTTCACCGATCCCAAGGGCAAGTGGCAGCACACCGCCCAGCACGTCAGCACCATTGACGAAGACCTGCTGACCGACGGCATCTATTTCGACGGTTCGTCGATCGCCGGCTGGAAGAGCATCAACGAATCCGACATGATCCTGATGCCGGACCTGAGCACCGCCGTGATCGATCCGTTCGCCGCTCAGACCCAGCTGGTCATCTTCTGCGACATCGTCGAGCCCGCCACCGGCCAGCTCTATGACCGCGACCCCCGCTCGATCGCCAAGCGCGCTGAGAAGTATCTGGGCGCCACCGGCATCGGCGACACCGCCTTCTTCGGCCCCGAAGCTGAATTCTTCATCTTCGACGACGTCCGCTATCAGATCGAGCCGAACTCGGTGTTCTACAAGGTCGACGCCGAAGACGGCGCCTGGGCGACCTCGAAGGAATTCCCGGAAGGCAACTCCGGCCATCGTCCGGCCGTCAAGGGCGGCTACTTCCCGGTTCCCCCGGTGGATTCGGGTGTGGACATCCGCGCCGAGATGCTGACCGTCATGGGCGAAATGGGCCTGCCGATCGAAAAGCATCACCATGAAGTTGCTCCGTCTCAGCACGAGCTGGGCTGCAAGTTCAGCACCCTGGTGCAGTCGGCCGACTTCATGCAGATCTACAAGTACTGTGTCCACAACGTGGCTCACAGCTACGGCAAGACCGCGACCTTCATGCCGAAGCCGATCTTCGCTGACAACGGCTCGGGCATGCATGTGCATCAGTCGATCTGGAAGGAAGGCAAGCCGACCTTCGCCGGTTCGGGCTATGCCGACCTGTCGGAAACCGCTCTGTACTACATCGGCGGCATCATCAAGCATGCCAAGGCTCTGAACGCCTTCACCAACCCGACCACCAACAGCTACAAGCGCCTGATCCCCGGCTTCGAGGCTCCGGTGCTGCTGGCTTACTCGGCCCGCAACCGTTCGGCTTCCTGCCGTATCCCGCAGGCCGCCAGCCCGAAGGCCAAGCGCGTCGAGATCCGCTTCCCGGATCCGGGTGCCAACCCCTATCTGGCTTTCGCTGCCATGCTGATGGCCGGCCTGGACGGCATCCAGAACAAGATCCACCCCGGCGACGCCATGGACAAGAACCTGTACGACCTGCCGCCGGACGAGCTGGCTCAGGTTCCGACCGTTTGCGGCAGCTTGCGTGAAGCGCTGGACAGCCTGGCCAAGGACTATGAGTTCCTGCTGAAGGGCGACGTGTTCTCGAAGGACTTCATCGAAGCTTATGCCGAGCTGAAGTGGGAAGAAGTCTACAAGTACGAGCACACCCCGCACCCGATCGAATACGCCATGTACTACTCGGTCTAATTGACCAAAGTAGACTTAGCGTTTCGCTAGGACAAAAAAGACCCCCGCCAGGAAACTGGCGGGGGTTTTTCTTTGGTAGAGATGAAACCTTCGGCCGAACCTTCGATCTGTCGATCAGGTCGAAATGCGCTCTAGCTGATTGCGATCGTCTTATCCTTGCGGCGATTGACCTGAAGCTGTCCGTCCGAGCATTTCACGTATGTCGTCTTCCCGACCACGAGGTTATCCAGGATCGTGACCAACGCCCGCGGGATCACGGCAAACTCCTTCGAGCCTCGCGACTCGGTGTTGTAGACCGCCACCGCATCCCGGATGCCGCCCTTGGTCATTGGCTTGCCGTCATTTCCAATCATGGATGTCCCCCCTCATCTGTCGGCATCAACTCTACGTGAGTCTCAAGGCGTTTGCCACAGGGGGGGGAATTACTCATCCTCGGCGTCGTCGCCATTGCCGCCGGCGCGGTAGGGTTCTGCCCGTTCGGCGTTCGATTTCCAGTTGGCGGCATAGGCATCGACGCCGCAGCCCGAGAACACCAAGGCATTCTCGGCATTGCGCTTCTGGGCGCTGTCGGTGAAGTTGAAGCTGCCCGTCTCGACCCAACGATTGTCGATCACCAGAATCTTGTTATGGGCGATGCCCGGCATCCGCTCGATGCGCACCGGAATGCCGGCCTCGACCAAGGTGGCGATCTGGTTGCCCCGCGCATGGGGCTGGCTTTTATCCAGCACCACCCGCACCTCGACCCCCCGCGCCGCCGCTTGCACCAAGGCCTCGGCGATCGGGCGGCTGGTGAAGCTATAGGCCTGCATCAGCACCTGACGGTTCGCCTTCTCGATCCAGCGCACCACCATCCCAGTGCAATCCCCGCCGGGAACGAAGCATTGGTCGTCCAACTGCATCACCGGACAAGCCGGCGAAGCCGTCTCGCGCGCCTGAGCGGCGGGGCCGAGCAAAGCAATGCTCATCAGAATAGGCGTCAAGGACCGAAACACAACTTAAACTACCTTATGTTGAAGATATGCTGCATATAATACATTAAAAATTGTGTCAGCAAAATGGCGGCATCATGGCCCAACAGCCATGACTGTGGCCGACGCATGGCAAGCAGCGTCGCAGCTGAAATAGAGATCAGTCGCATCGACCGGCAACAGCCGGCCAGAAGCCGGGCGGCACGGGACAGGCGAGCCGAACGAAAGTGGCTGGATTCCGGGGTGGACACTTCCGTCCAGCCCGCCGCCGCGCCCGCCTCAGCCCCTGGCCAGCATCTCCCGGTTGCCGCCGTGGGCGCACGGGGGCACTAACGTTATGATACAAGCTGGGTTATAGTCACGGTCAGCCATGACCTTGTGCTCCTTACACAGGTTCTGGTTAGGGGTGGGTCGGTGTTGGTAGCACCTTCTCACCCCGCCTTTCCGTTCCCATGGAAACGGACGCGAAGCCAGTCTATCCCAGAGCGACGCCACAAGCCACCGGAAAGGGTGAATGATGATGGCTGTGCAATCAGCGGGGAAGTCGGAGGCGGAGTTTGGGGATAAGGCGAGGATTTTTGGACGGCAAGATTTCCGCCTGACGGCGGATGGTCAGGCTGCCGCCCGAACCCGCTCGGGGCAGCGCCCCGAAGGGCTATTCCGGGCCGGGAGGGGACGGTCTGGTTTTTGAGACGCCGTGGGCCACAGCGGGCGCTGGGAGTCCATTTTCATCAAAAATCCCGGGGGATGGCTTTGTCGCACTCTATCAGCCGCTATTGGCCTCAGCGAGGGCGGGGACAAGCTACTGCCAAAGGCGCGAAGCGGTTGTTTGGTCTGTTCGATAATCGAAAAATTCCGTCTTGAGTTTCCATCTACTGGAACCTTTACGCTTTGCAACTGGTCAATTCAGATAAGGGTGATCAGTAATGGCATTGATAACTGGAGCCGAAACCGGCAGATCTTTCCCCCAGGCAACGCTTCGGCGGCTCGTATTCCTTCTTTTGATCCTGTTCGCCGCATGCTTTGCGGACGTACCGGCTTTTGCGCTTGATCCCTCGACCACCGGCGTCGTGCTGATGCATGGAAAATGGCTCGACAGCACCACCTTGCAACCCGTTACCAAAGCGCTGAAAGATGCAGGCTTTCTCGTGGACACGCCGGAAATGCCTTGGTCCGGCTCACGTCTTTATGACCGCTCTTGCGATGAAGCCTACGACGAGATTGATGCGGCGACTGCTCGCCTGATCAAAGCCGGAGCCAAACAGATTGTCGTCGCCGGTCACAGCTCCGGCGCTGCTGCGGCATTCCGCTATGCCGGCCGGCACGGCGATTTGGCCGCGGTCGTTCTGATCGCGCCGGCTCCGGTGATCGAAAGCGAGCGCTTTCATGAGCGGATTGCCGGAGAACTAGCCCGAGCCCAGGAAATGGCCGCAGCCGGCCAGGGTGACGCGATGGCGACCTTTCTTGATTTCAACAGTATTGGTCATTCCCGACCCGTTAACACCACGGCCAATCATTACCTGTCGTACAATGCGCCCGACGGTCCGGCGGCGATGTCGCTTGCGGCTCCGGCCATTGGCGCTGTCGACATGCTGTGGATCGCGGCTTCTGAAGATCCTGGCCGCGAAACCTTTGCCCATTTTATCCAGCCGCAACTCTCGACAAAAGTGCGACTGAAGCAGATCGTTGTAACGGCCGACCACTTGGGAGCGCCGGCTGCAGCGGCAGAACCGGTTGTTGCATGGCTGCTGGCGTTGAAATCAGTTCCATAGGACGTGAGATGACAGCGAAACCCGCAATGACAATCGGTGAGGCCGCGAAGCGAGCGGGTGTGACACCCAAAACTATCCGATTTTACGAAGACGCAGGGATCATCAAGCCTGCCGGTCGGACGCAGAGCGGCTACCGTGTCTACAGCGAAAAAAACCTTCGGGTTCTGCAGTTCGTCCAACGCGCGCGAACCTTGGGTTTTTCGCTAAAGGACGTGGCGGGATTACTTAAATTATATGATGACGATCAACGTGCCAGCGCGAATGTCAAAGCGCTGGCACTCCATCACCTGACCGACCTGAACCGGCGTATTGACGACATGATCGCCATACGAGACACCATCGCGACCCTGGTAGACCGTTGTCCCGGTGGAGCGCAACCAGACTGCCCCATTCTCAACGATCTTGAAGGATCTGGCGGACGGAGCGGCAGCCCGACTCTTCCCGTCAGGGAAAACTCCACCCCTGGCTACTGAAGATTGCTCTTCTTCACCACCGGCTGCGGAGCCGCTGCCGGGGCTGGGGAATAGGCTCCGCCGGAGGGAGCCGTGGTGGCGCCGCCGGGGCCGGCTGGGGCCATGGTGATGATCACTTCGGTGCCCAGGGTGGCGTCGCGGATTTGGATGGTGGCGACGCGGGTATCTCTGATCCAGGTCTGGACCGAGATGCTGGCGCGCACCGAGGTGATTTCCTGCCAGCCGAAGCCCGGCATCTGGGCGCGGTAGAAATCATAGATCGCCGTATGGCCGGTCCAGCTGGAGAAGACCAGACGGCCGGTCCAGTTCTCGCCATTGCCCAGCAGCAGGGTCTGGTCCACCTCCATGGTGGCCTTGTCCGGCACCGGCAGGTCGGAGAACTGGCTGAAGCTGGCGGCGGACGGCGTGCCGTCGCCGCCGGAATTGGCGCTCATCGGGCTGGTGGAACAGGCCGACAGCCCCAGGCCGGCGGCAAGCGTCAGGATGGCGGCAACGGCCCGAATGCGCATGGCGAGAAAACCCCGTGATGGCTTTGTTCCCCCCTTGTACCATGAGGAAAGGCCGCCGTCACTCAAGCTTTTGGGGTACCTAAGCGATCCAGCCGCAAGCGATGGCGTGCATCCGACAAGGCCCAAGCGCCGCCATAGACCGCCGCCAGGGCTCCCAGCCCGACGCCGCCGGCGATCAGGAACAGGATCATGATCTGATATTTCACCGCTTCCTGGGGCGGCACGCCGCCGAGGATCTGGCCGGTCATCATGCCCGGGATCGAGACGACGCCGGTCGCCGACATCACATTGATGATCGGCATCAGGGCCTGGCGCAGGGATTGCCGCACCACGGGGGCGAAGGCGGTGCGCCGGTCCTCGCCCAGCATCAGGCGGGCCTCGACGGCGGCGCGGCGCAGATAAAGCCCGTTGGTCAGGCTGTTCAGCCCCAGCGACACTCCGGTCATGGTGTTGCCCAGGATCATGCCCAGCAGCGGCAAGGCATAGCGGGGATCGTACCAGGGCTCGGGCCTTAGCGCCGAAGTCAGGGCCAACACGGTGACCAGCACCGCCGCCAGCATCATCGAGCCGGTGCCCAGGCCATAAGACCACCAACCGAGCAGCCTGCGTTCCTGCCGCTCCGCCACCTCGCGCCCGGCGAAGCCGACCATCACCACCACCGCCAGCCCGGTCAGCCAGGGCGACAGCAGGCGGAACAAAGTGGTCAGCACCATTCCCATCAGGAACAGCTGCACCACCATGCGGACCGAGGCCATGAACAGTCGCTTATGCAGCCCGAGATCGAGGGCCAGCGATAAGGCGGCATTGGCCAGCACCAGCAACGAGGCCAGCAGCAGATCGCCATTGGACAGGGCGATATAAGACAGTCCGGGGCCTTCCATCAGACGGCTCCCTCTTCCCAGGCGCGGCCTTGCTCGACCTGTAGGACGCGGCTGGAGACGCGGCGGCTTTGCTCGGGGTCGTGGCTGACCCAGATGACGGCCAGCCCCTGATCGCGGCGGCGTTCGGCGACGATTTCTTCGACAATCGCGACGGATTTGGCGTCCAGCGCCGCCGTCGGTTCGTCCAGCAGCAAGAGTTTTGGGGCACGCTCCAAGGCCCGCAGGAAGGCAAGGCGCATGCGCTCGCCGGTCGAGGGGCGGGTGACCGGCCAATGCTCGGCATCAGCGGGCAGGCCGAGACGTGTTACCAGCGGCAGCAACACCGCCCAGTTTTGGAAGTGATCCCCCACCCGGTCCGCCCACCAGCCCGGCTCGGCGGGCAGATAACCGACGATCTTGCGCCAGTCCGGAGCAGGCATCTGCCCCCGCTCCTGCCCTTGCCAGGACACATGGCCATCCGAGGGATCGAGATCGGCGATGGCGCGCAGCAGCAGCGATTTGCCGGCCCCTGACGGACCGCGCACGCCCAGGCATTCCCCGGCCTGCAGCTTGAAGGAAACAGCGGCGGCAAGGCCCTGGCGGCGAAGATCACGGATATCCAACATGATGAGGGAAATTAAACACCACGAGGATTGAGGTGTCTACTCGCCCTCGTCCTCGCAGAAGGCCTGCAAGGCGGCCAGATCGGCGATGGCGACCACATTGTCGGGGCGGCTTTCCAGCCCCAGCTCGTCCTCAAGCTTGGTCAGAGCCCGCGACAGGCTTTCGGCGCTCATGCCCAGCAGGTCGGCGGCCAGGCGCTTGTCATAGGGAAAGCGCACCACCGCCGGGCCTTCGGTCTTGGGCGTCAGGGCCAGCAGGAAGGCGCCAAGGCGCTGCACCGTGTTCTTCAGCTTCAGGCGGGTAATCTGCTCGACCAGCGCCCGCAGCCGCCGCGACATCGAACCCAGCATGCGCAAGGACAGATCGAACCGCCCCTGCACCACCGCCAGGAACGGCGCCGCCGGCATCCGTAGCAGCTTGGCATAGCCCACGGAACGCGCCGAATGGGGATAGCCGCCGCCTTCCAGGAACAAAGCCGCCTCGCCCAGCAGCAGGGTCTTGCCCGCCACCTCCAGCACGTTATGAGCGCCGGCTTCCTCGATGAACACCTCGACATGGCCGTCCAGCACCGCATCGAAGCGATCGGCGGTCTCTCCTGCCGCGAACAGAAGATCGCCGTCGGGATGGGTCTCGACAACGGCTTCGGCGGTCAGCAGCAGGATGTCGTCGTCGGACAGGCCGGCGAACAGCGGCGTCTTGCGCAGGACTTCGAGCAGTCCCTTATCTGAGGATGCGGGTATGGTGTTCATCACCGCAAGATGGCGGTTTTCCGTTGCCGTCTCAAGGGAGCATGGAAAAGTTAGGACGAATGGGCTAAACCTCTGGCCAAAATCATTTGTCCCCATCCTTCAGGAAGAGACGCCATGCCCTCGTTCGACATCGTTTCCAAGACCAACATGCCCGAGGTGGATAACGCCCTGGCCGGCATCACCCGCGAAATCGGCACCCGCTTCGACTTCAAGGGCAGCAAATGTTCGGTGGAACGAGCCGACCAGACCATCACCATCCTGGCCGACGACGATATGAAGCTGAAGCAGATGCATGAGCTGCTGGCGGTCTATTTCACCCGCCGCCAGGTCGACCCCAAGGTGCTGGATTACAAGCCGGCGGAAAAGGCGTCCGGCAATTCGGTGCGTCAGATCGTCACCATCAAGGAAGGCATCGATCAGACCCTGGCCAAGAAGCTGGTTAAGGAGATCAAGGACTCCAAGCTGAAGGTTCAGGCCGCCATCCAGGGCGACGAGCTGCGCATCACCGGCAAGAAGCGCGACGATCTGCAAGACGCCATCGCCGTGATCAAGAAGATCGACGCCGGCCAGCCGCTGCAATATGTGAATTTCCGCGATTAAGCGGTTGAAAATATGTCGATAAAGCCCCTCGCCCGATTTCGGGCGAGGGGGAATTGCGCAGTCCCTACCCCGCCCGCTGAACCAGCCCCTCGGCGCTATCCTTATCTTCGAATTCCAAACGCATCTGATCGCCCTGACGACCGCGCACATGCGCCTTCAGGCTTTGCCCCGACAGGGTCAGGGTCACTGCGCTGCCCTCGGCCAGGGCTGCCGAAGAGGCCACCGCGCAACCGCCGCCCGACAGATTTACCAGACGGCAAGGCTCGGCGCCCCGTCCCGGCAAGGCCAGTTCCGCCGCCAGAGTGATCGCCCGGCGGGGAGAGTTGCGCCGGTTGCCGGCATGGCTTTCGCGTAAGGTGCGGATCAAATTCAGCCGGAAGGCCGACAGATCGGCGGCCACCTTGGTCACCGTATCCGACAGATGATGCGCCTTGCCGCCGGTATTTTCCGCCCGCTCGCGCACCTGATCGATCGTTCGACTGGCCTCGGTAGTGCCGCCGGCGGCCAGGCGCGCCGCCTCGCTGATCTGGTGAGTGGCGGCGGTCTGTTCCTCGACCGCTGACGCCACTGCCGAGGCGATGTCGTTCAATTCGTCGATCACCTCGGATATCTCGTGGATGGCGGTGACGGCTTCCTTGGTGGCGTCCTGAATGGCGGCGATCTGCGAGGTGATGTCGCCGGTCGCCCGCGCCGTCTGGGACGCCAGATGCTTGACCTCGTTGGCGACCACCGCGAAGCCCTTACCCGCCTCGCCCGCTCTGGCCGCCTCGATGGTGGCGTTCAGCGCCAATAGATTGGTCTGGCTGGCGATTTCATTGATCAGGCCGATGACGTCGCCGATATGGGTGGCGGCTTCCGACAGGCTGGCGACGATGGCGTCGGTGCGCTCGGCATCGGCGGCGGCGGTGGCGGCGACCTGAGCCGCCTTGCCCACCTGACGGGCGATCTCGGCGATCGATCCGGCCATCTGATCGGCGGCGGCGGCCACCGTCTGCACGTTCGAGGACGCCTCGCCCGACGAACGGGTGGCCTCGCTGCTGCGGCTCATCACCTCTTCCGAGGCGGTGCACATCTCGGTCGCCATGCCGCGCATGGCCTCGGTGCGGGCCAGCACATCGGCGATGGTCCGCTGCAATTCCAGATCCACCGAATCCGTCATTTGCAGCATTTCGGACTGCTGGCGATGTTTGGCGTCGCGTTCCTCGGCCTCGCGCCGGCTGGTCATGGTGGACAGCTCGCGGGCGTTGGTGCGGAACACCATCACCGCCTTGGCCATGCGACCCAATTCGTCATGACGGTTCTGGGCGGGAATTTCGGCATTCAGATCGCCATCGGCCAGACGCAACATCGAGCCGGTCATCTGCTCCATCGGCACCACGGTGGTGCGCCACAGCCAGAAGAACAGCACCCCGGCGAACAGCGAGCCGGCAGAGCACAGCCCCAGCAGGATTTCCGCCGAACGCATGAACAGGGTGTCGATATCATCGACATAGATGCCCGAGCCGACCGTCAGCCCCCAATCGGTGAAGGGGCACACATAGCTGAGTTTAGGGATCGGCTGATCGCTGCCGGGACGCGGCCAGATATAGGAGACGAAGCCGCCTTCGGGCTTTTTCGCCGTCTCGACCATCTCGCGGAAGAACATCTTGCCGGCCTTGTCGGGAATGTCCTTCACATCCTTGCCGCGCAAGGCGGCGCTGATGGGATGCATCACCATCACGCCAGCGCCATCCAGCACGAAGAAATATTCGTTGCCGGAATAGCGCATGTCGGACAGCGCCGACAAAGCCTGAGCCCGCGCGTCATCCCCCGACAAAACACCGTCTTGTTCCAGCTTGCGGTAATGCCCCATCACCGACAGCGCGTCTTCCACCTGCGCCCTGGTGGCCGTCTCGCGGTCCGAGACGATAGTCGAGCGCAGCAACCATAGCGCCGTGACGCTGACCACAACCCCACCCAATACGCAGGCGGCAATGATGACCAGAAGTTTCTTGGCGAAACTGAAGTTGGACAGCATGGACCGTCTCCCCGAGCCTTTATGCCGCGATCAGACCTTACGGTTCTTACGGCTATTTCCTTCAGCCTATATTGGCCGCGCCGGAGGAGTCGAGAGAAGATCGCGGCGACTAACACCATTGCACAAGAAACCATCCATCAGCCCGACCCCCTTGCGGAGAGGGCCGGATGCCGGTAAGCAGAATGATCCGTAGCGAAGGCCCCTTCATGCCCAAAACCGCCATACCCCGTTCTGCCGCCAAGCCGAAGAAGACCGCAACCAAGGCGAAATCCGCATCGCCGCAGGCGGAACCCGCTGCCTTCAGGCCCTTGCCGCCCGAACATCCCCGCGCCCGCGCTCAGGCGCTAGTGCTGAAAGCCGCAGAGTTTCTGGGCCAGGGCAAGGCTGCCGATGCGCTGGCGATGTATGATCAAGCCGTCGCCATCGACCCCACCCATCCCGACGCCTGGGGCAATCGCGGCGTGACGCTGCGCCGGCTGGGCAAGATGGATCAGGCGCTGGCCTCGCAATATCGCGCCTTGGAAGTCAGCCCCGACAAAGCCTCGGTCTGGACCAATCTGGCCAACTGCCTGCTGGATATGAACCGCCGGGAAGAGGCTCAGTCGGCCCTGACCAACGCCATGGCGCTGAAGCCGGGCATGCCCGAACATTGGCGGCTTTTGGCCACCATTCTGATGCAGAAGAACCTGACGAGCGCCGGCGAGACCGCCCTGCGCCGCGCCGTCGCCCTGGCCCGCGAGGACGCCGCCACCATCGTCCGTCTGGGCAGCCTGATGAACCAGCAGGGCGAACTTGATCTGGCGCTGGAGCTGCTGGGCGAAGCCATCGAGAAGGCGCCCCTGCTGGCCGACGCCCATTCTTCCTACGGCCAGACCCTGATCAGCATGGGCCGCCTGGACGAGGCCGAGACCTATCTGCGCCGGGCCATGGAGCTGAACGCCGAACATCTGGACGCCCGCTTAGGATTGGCCCGCAAGCTGTTGCTGGAAGGCGAGCTGGAAACCGGCTGGGTCGAATATGAATGGCGGCGGCGCAAGCCGGAATCCAAGATCACCAAGCTGCCCGGCCAGGAATGGAACGGCGAGCCGCTGGCCGGCAAGACCCTGCTGGTGCATGCCGAACAAGGCTTTGGCGATCTGATCCAGTTCGCCCGCTATGTGCCGCAACTGGCCGCCCAGGGGGCCCGCATCGTGCTGGCGGTGCCGGCCGCCGTGCGCCGGCTGCTGGCGACCGTCGAAGGTGTGGCGGCGGTGGTGAATAATCTGAAGGAAGTGGGAAAGTACGACTATCACATCCCCCTGCTGTCGATCCCGCGCATCGTCGGCATTTCGCTGGACAGCATCCCGGCCAAAGTGCCCTATCTGAAGGCCATTCCCGGCCCGCGCCTGCAAGTGCCGCTGGGCACCCGCCTGAAGGTCGGCATCGTCTGGGCCGGCAGCCCCAAGCACGCCAATGACCGCGCCCGCTCCATCACCCTGGAAAGCCTGCTGCCGCTGGCCGGCATCCATGGCGTCACCCTCTATTCCCTGCAGACCGGCCCCCATGCCGGCGATATCGGCCGGGAAGCCCATGGCGCGCTGGTGCGCGATCTGTCTTCGCATCTGAAGGATTTTGCCGACAGCGCCAATGTGGTGGCGCAGCTCGATCTGGTGATCTGCGTCGATACCTCGGTCGCCCATCTGACCGGCGCGCTGGGCAAGCCGGTCTGGGTGCTGACGCCCTTTGCTCCCGACTGGCGCTGGATTCTGGGACGCGACGATAATCCCTGGTATCCCAGCATGCGTCTGCTGCGCCAGAGCCGCCCGAATCATTGGGACGATGTGGTCGCCCGCGCCGTCGCCATGCTGACCCAGCTGGCCGAGCGGGCTCCCGATGTCAGCATGCAGGGCGAGGCGGTGGTCAACTGCCTGTTCGCCGGCAAAGATGGCGGCCCCCGTTTCCGCATGTGGGTGCCCCGCCCCTTCCTGTTCGATGCGGGTCTGCGCTTCCTGGTGCGGGCCGAACGCTGGGACGGCGGCTATGAATATTCCACCCGCAGCTTCATCGACCGGCATCTGGAACCGGGCGATCTGTTCATCGATGTGGGCGCCCATTGGGGCATCATGGCCCTGCAGGCCGCCACCCGTCATCCCGGTCAGGTCAAGGTGATCGCCTGCGAGCCGGACGAGACCAATCTGCGCATGCTCCGCACCTGGGTCGAGCGCAACGGCCAGGGCCAGCAGATCGAGATCGTCGGCGGCGCCATCTCTCATTCCGCCGGGCAAGGCATTCTGCTGCCGGAAAGCACCATGGGCTATAAGCTGGTGCGCCAGGACGACGGCCCCATCACCGTGCGCAGCGTCGATAGCATTCTGGCCGAGCGGCCGGAATTGGCCGGACGCCGGGTGATCGTCAAAATCGATGTCGAAGGCTCGGAAGTCGATGTGGTCGACGGCATGAAAGAGCTGCTGGCCTCGGGCCGGGTCGCCGCCGTGATCTGGGAAAAAGGCCACGACTATGACGGCGAAGCCGGACGCGCCAAGATCGACGCCGTGCGCCAGCGTTTCGCCGCCTTGGGCTTCACCGCCTGGCGCTTCGGCCTGGAAGAGGATGCCGGGCCTTTGCGCCCCTTCGAGTTCGACGCTTGGCGCGGCAATGTCTTCGAACTGGCGCCCGGAATGCAGCCCGACGCCGTCTATGGCCTGCCCCGCCCGCCGCCCATGGGTCAGCCGGTCGATCAGATGCTGGAGGATAACCGCAAGTCGCTGGAGATCATCCGCGGAGCCTCGGAACTTCAGCAGAAGAACCGGGTCGATGGAGCCTTGAGCGAATATGACAAGGCGGCGCAGCTGGATATGCGCCATCCCGATATGTTCAACAATGTCGGCGTCGCCATGCGCACCGCCGGACGTCTGACCGCCGCCGAGGCTTGCTATCGCCGGTCCTTGGCGCTCAATCCGCGCAATCCCGGCTGTGTCTCGAATCTCGGCAATGTGCTGCGCGAGATCGGACGCCATGGCGATTCGGCGCATTTCCACAACATCGCCATCCGCAGCAATCCTGCCAATCCCCGCGTCTATTACAATGCCGGCCTGGTCGCCCGCGATGCCGGCCAACCGATCCAGGCCCGCCATTTCTTCGAGAAGGTGCTGGAGCTGGACCCCGGCAATCACGAATGCAAATGGGACTGGGCGCTGTCCTTGCTGCAGGAAGGCGATTACAGGCGCGGCCTGCCGGCCTACGAAGCCCGTTGGGCCTTGGACCGCGCCTCGCCCAAGCTGACCAGCCTGCCGGAATGGGACGGATCGCCTTTGAAGGGCAAGACCTTGTTCCTGCATGACGAGCAGGGCTTCGGCGATGTGCTGATGTTCGCCCGCTTCATCCCCGAGGCCAAGCGCCGGGGGGCCGGCAAGATCATCCTGCAATGCCAGCCGGAACTGATGCGGCTGATGTCGCTTTGCCCCGGCGTCGATGCGGTGATCCGCCGTGGTCAGGAGCCGCCCAAGGAGTGCGACCTGTTCGCCCCCCTGCTCAGTCTGGCCGGCATGTTCGGCTATGACTTGGAGACGCTGCCGCGCCAGGTGCCCTATCTGAAAGCCCCCGAACCGATGGTGGCTCTGCCCGAGACCGGACGGCTGAAGATGGGTTTGGTCTGGACCGGCAAGCCGACGCCGCGCGACCGTTCCTATCCCTTGCCGATGATGCTGCCGGCTCTGGGCGATCCCCGCTGGGATGTCTATAGCCTGCAAACCGGCCCGCGCGTTCGCGAGTTGAAGGAGATGGGAGCCGACAGCTTCATCACCGATCTGTCGCCCAACCTGATCGACTTTGCCGAAACCGCCGCCATTCTGTCCAAGCTGGATCTTTTGGTGACCTGCGACACCTCGATCGCCCATCTGGCCGGAGCCTTGGGCGTGCCGGTATTCATGGTCCTGCTCTATACCTCGGACTGGCGCTGGTTCGACAAGGGATCGGACTCGCCCTGGTATCCCAGCATGCGAATCTTCCGCCAGCCGGCGCCCCAGGACTGGGAAACCCCGATCCGCGAAGTCGCCCAGGCCCTGACCGAGATGGCCGACGCCAAATCGGGGCTGACGGCCAAGCCGCCGCGGCTGCCGTGACGGCTTGCGTGATGCTCGACATTCGAGGACTTCTTGCCCACACTGTAACTCTGGGCACAAGACGATGAGCGGGGGCGCACCCATGAACGAGCGCGGCATGCCGGTGGAAAACGTCTTCCGCCGGACATGGAAACGCTGGGGACTGACCGGTCGGCTGACCGGCTGGTTCCTGCTGATTTCCATGCTGCCGGTCGCTCTGCTGCTGACCGTCAATCAAAAGCTGACCGAAAGCACCATCCGCCAGGACGAACTGGCGCATCTGAACCAGCTGGCCGATTTCAAGACGCACCAGATAGAAGCCTATCTGACCGCTCAGCAAAAGAGCCTGAGCTTGCAGGCGCAGTCCGTGACCCTGGGCCAGGCCATGCAGGATTTCCGCAAAGCGCTGGACAGCGGCGATTCCTCTGCCCAGGCCGAAACCGAACGGCGATACCGCCCGCAGCTGGCGCAAGTGGTGCGGCTGGCCGGTTATGAAGACCTTTTGATGTTCACGCCCGATGGGCGGCTGCTGTTCAGCCAGTCGAACCGCTTCGCCGCGGCGAGCCGGCGGGATCAGCCGCCGCTGGCCGGGTCCTATCTGGCCAAGGCGCTTGAGGACACCGTCAGCAGTTTTCAGTCCCATGTCACCCCGCTGGACTATCACCTGTCCGACAGCGACGCGCCGTTGTTCGTGGTGGTTCCGGTGATCCATAACGGCGTGCTGCTGGGAGCTGTGGCCGCCAAGATCGCTCAGCAGCCCTTGGTCCAGATCGTGACCGACCCCGGCGGGTTGAGCAATTCCGGCATCATTCTGCTGGCCCAGCCCTGGCGCGACGACATCCGGCTGGTCACGCCTGCCCGCGACATGGACCGCATCATCGACCGCCCCTTCCAGCCTTTGAAGGGCGATCCCAAATTGCCGATCCGCAATGCCGTGTTCGGCAACAGCGGCAGCGGCGAAGCCCACGATTTCCGGGGCGTCGAGGTGCTGGCCGCCTGGCGGTTCATGCCCGAGCAAAGCTGGGGGCTGGTGATCAAGAGCGACGAGTCGGAAGCCATGTCGCTGGTGGACCGGCAGCGCTCGCTGATGATCTTCACCGCCTTGATCACCCTGGCGGCGGTCATCGCCCTGGCGCTTTATGCCTCGAAGAGCCTGACCCGCCCGATCCGCGAGCTGACCGAGGTGGTGCGCGGCATGAGCACAGGCAATCTGCAAAGCATCGCCGCCGTCGACAGCGATGACGAACTGGGCGAGTTGGGGCTTGCCTTCAACACCATGACCGCCGATCTGCGCAACGTCTACAAGACCATCGAAGACGAGGTGTTCCGCCGCACCGTTCAGCTGGAAAACTCCAACCACGCCTTGGAGCAGACCCGCGACGAGCTGCGCAAGTTCTTCCAGGTGGTGGAAAGCGGGCCGGTATCGGTGATCATCACCAATGCCGAGGGGGTGGTGGAATATGTCAATCCCCGCTTCTCCGAGATCACCGGCTATCCCCTGGATGAAATGGTCGGCAGCCATCCGCCGCAGAACCTGATCCCGCGCGAACTGTCCGAGGGCGGCCAGGTCTGGGCCGATCTGCGTCAGGGCAGCGAATGGCGCAGCGAATATCCCACCCGCCGGCGCAATGGCGAGGAATTCTGGGTCGCCACCTCGATCTCGCCGGTGCGGCTGGCCGGCGGGCGGCTGACCCATTTCGTCGCCATCCTGGAAGACGTCTCGTCGCGCAAGCAGACCGAGGAGCAGCTGCTGGCCGCCAAGGACAGCGCCGAGAACGCCAACCGCGCCAAGTCGGAATTCCTGGCGGTGATGAGCCACGAAATCCGCACCCCCATGAACGGCATCCTTGGCATGACCCAGCTGATGCTGGACACCCCCTTGTCGGCGCAGCAGCGCGATTATCTGGATACCATCCACCATTCCTCGGAAGCCCTGCTGGGCCTGCTGAACGACATCCTGGATTTCTCGAAGCTGGAAGCCGGGCGGGTCGAGCTGGAAATGGTCAATTTCAGCCTGTCCGAGACCCTGCATTCGGTGATCGACCTGATGACGCCGAAGGCCGCCGAGAAACGCCTGCCTCTGTCCAGCCACGTTACCTCGCCGCTTCCCGACCTGCTGCATGGCGACCCGTCGCGCCTGCGCCAGATTTTGCTCAACCTGGTCGGCAACGCCATCAAGTTCACCGACAAGGGCGAGATCACCGTCATCATCGATGTCCTGCCCGCCAGCGAATTGGACCGCATCGACATCCGCTTCACCGTCAGCGACACCGGCATCGGCATTTTGCCCGAGACCAAGGCGCGGCTGTTCCAGTCCTTCAGCCAGGGCGACACCTCGATCTCGCGGCGCTATGGCGGCAGCGGGCTGGGTCTGGCCATCAGCCGCCGTCTGGTGGAAATCCAGGGCGGCTCGATCGGCGTCGATAGCGAGCCCGGCCAGGGCAGCCGCTTCTGGTTCACCCTGTCCTATCGTCCCGCCGAGGTCGAGCAGCCCAAGCGTGGCCGCTCCAAGCTGAACCAGGCTCTGCCCCGCCTGTCGGTGCTGCTGGCCGAGGATAACAGCGTCAACCGCAAGGTCGCCGCCGCTCTGCTGCAGAAATGGGGGCATATGGTCACCGCCGTCGCCGACGGTCAGGAAGCGGTGGAAGCCGTGCAGGCCGGCATCTTCGACGTGGTGCTGATGGATGTGCAGATGCCCGGCATGGACGGGCTGGAGGCCACCAAGGCGATCCGCGCCATGGAAGGGCCGGGCGACCATTTGCCGATCATCGCCCTGACCGCCAACGCCATGCCCGCCGATCAGCAACGCTGCCTGGATGTCGGCATGGACGACTATGTCAGCAAGCCCATCGACCATGAACGGCTCTATACCGCGTTGGAGCGGGTCTGCGTCAAACGCATGGAAGCTAGGGTGTAAGGCCGGGTTTAACTCCTTGCTTTCCTTTAGCCGACTAAATATATATCCTCCACGATTACCCTTTGTGCCTGGAGTTCTCTGGATGGCCCGCGTTACGGTTGAAGATTGCGTCCTCAAGATCCCGAATCGCTTCGAGCTGGTGATGCTGGCTGGCCAGCGTGCCCGCGACATCTCGTCCGGCTCGCGCCTGACCGTCGATCGCGACAATGACAAGAACCCCGTGGTCGCCCTGCGCGAGATCGCCGACGAAACCGTCGATCTGGACGCTCTGCGCAATGCCGTGGTTTCCGGCCTGCAGAAGCATGTCGAAGTCGATGAGCCGGAAGAAGACGAGATCGACCTGATGGCCGGTCGCGATCTGCTGCTGGATGCCGGCGGCGAGTCGGTTCTGGATTCCGAAGACGGCGATGATGGCCTGACCATTCACGAGGACGGCGCCGAGATGGACGCTGGCGTCTTCGACGACGAATGATCCTGGCCGGGCGGCACGATAACCTCATCTGCGCCGCCCGTCCGCGCCATAAGAGTTTTGCGAAGCCGCCGCACCTCGCGGCGGCTTTGCCGTTTCTGGTTCCAGGTGTCCTGCCATGATGCGGCAATTCGAACTGGTCGAGCGCGTTACCTCCTATGATCCGCAAGCGGACGAGGATGCGCTGAACCGAGCTTACGTCTACGCCATGAAGATGCATGGCTCGCAGCTGCGGGCCTCGGGCGATCCCTATTTCTCGCATCCCATCGAGGTTGCGGGCATCCTGACCAATTACAAGCTCGACTGCGCCTCGATCATCACGGCGCTTTTGCACGACACCATCGAGGATACCGCCGCCACCATGGCGGATATCGAAAAGATGTTCGGCCCCGACATCGCCCGCATGGTCGATGGCGTCACCAAGCTGTCGCGCATCGAGCTGCAGTCCGACCATTCCAAGCAGGCCGAGAATTTCCGCAAACTGGTGCTGGCCATGTCCGAGGACATTCGTGTCCTGCTGGTCAAGCTGGCCGACCGCACCCACAATATGCGGACGCTGCATTACATCCGCAATCCCGACAAGCGTAAGCGCATCGCCTTGGAAACCATGGAGATTTACGCTCCGTTGGCCGAGCGCATCGGCATGTCGGAAGTGAAAAGCGAACTGGAAGACCTGGCCTTCGCCGAGCTTCATGGCGATGTGCGCGATTCCATCGTCGCCCGCCTGAATTACTTGCGCGAACAGGGCGGCGGGTTGATCGACCGCATTCTGACCCAGCTGAACGAGATCATGGGCGAGAACGGCGTCGAAGCCGAGGTGGCGGGCCGTGAGAAGAGCCCCTTCTCCATCTGGCGCAAGATGCAGATGAAGAACGTCGCCTTCGAACAGCTGTCCGACATCATGGCCTTCCGCGTCACCGTCGCCTCGGTCGAGGACTGCTATCGGGCGCTGGGCGTGATCCACAGCCATTATCCGATGGTGCCCAACCGCTTCAAGGACTACATCTCGACGCCCAAACCGAACGGCTATCGCAGCTTGCATACCGGCGTCTTTGGGCCTGAGCGCCATCGCATCGAGGTGCAGATCCGCACCCAGGACATGCATGAAGTGGCCGAGCTGGGCGTCGCCGCCCATTGGAGCTACAAGCAAAGCCAGCAGACCGATGGCCGGCAATATCGCTGGCTGCGCGAACTGCTGGACATCATGGAACATGCCTCGAATCCCGAGGAGTTCCTGGAACATACCAAGCTTGAGATGTTCCAGGATCAGGTGTTCTGCTTCACGCCCAAGGGCGATCTGATCGCCCTGCCCCGCGGCGCCTGTCCGGTGGACTTCGCCTATGCCGTCCATAGCCAGGTGGGCGATCGCTGCGTCGGCGCCAAGATCAATGGCCGCATCATGCCGCTGCGCACCCCATTGGCAAACGGCGATCAGGTCGAGATCATCACCTCGAAGGCGCAGACGCCGAACCCCACCTGGGAACGCTTCGTCGTCACCGGCAAGGCCCGCGCCCGTGTGCGGCGTTTCATCCGCACCCAACAGCGCGCGCAATATGTCGATCTGGGCCGCGCCATCCTGAACCGCGCCTTCAAGCAGGAAGGCTACGACTTCACGGAAAAGGGCCTGGAAGGTGTCTTGAAGATCTTCAAGGCCGCTTCGGTCGAAGATCTGGTGGTCGAGGTCGGCGAAGGCCATCTCACGGGCCGCGATGTGGTCTCGGCGGTCTATCCCGAGCTGAAGACCGCTCAGCAGAAAGCCCAGGCGCAGCAGCAGGCCGACAATATCATCAATCTGAAGCCGCGCCAGACGCCCAAAAAACCTGGCAACGCCACGCCGATCAAGGGGCTGGATGCGGGCGTGGCCATGCATTTCGCCGGCTGCTGTCATCCGCTGCCGGGCGATCGCATCGTCGGCATCGTCACCACCGGCAAGGGTGTCACCATTCACACCATCGACTGCGAAAGCCTGGAGCAGTTCGCCGATACGCCGGAACGCTGGCTGGACCTTGCCTGGAACGTCGAGCCCGAGGACAAAGACGTCCATCTGGGCCGCATCGATGTGATCATGGCTAACGAGCCCAACAGCCTGGGCAACATCACCACGGTGATCGCCAAGAACCTGGGCAACATCACCAACTTGAAGTTCACCAATCGAAACCCAGATTTCTTCGAGATGATCATCGACGTCGAAGTCCGCGACGTGAAGCATCTGACCAACATCATCGCCGCCTTGCGCGCCTCGCCGGCCATCAATTCGGTGGAACGGGCGCGAAGCTGACACTCCCCCTCGCCCGAAATCGGGAGAGGGGATCGGGGGGTGAGGGAAATGTCCCGAAGATCGGAGTTTCCCGCCCTCACCCCGGCCCTCTCCCGCCTGCGGGAGAGGGAGAAAAGACAGAAACCTCGATACCCCGCTGGGGACAAAAGAGGTTGAAAAACCATTGGAGCACCAGAGTTTTGACCAGCAGCAAACTCCGTCTGGGCGTCAATATCGACCATGTCGCCACCATCCGGAACGCCCGTGGCGGCTTCCTTCCCGATCCGGTCCGCGCCGCCCAGCTGGCCGCCGCCGCCGGGGCCGACGGCATCACCGCGCATCTGCGCGAAGACCGCCGCCATATCTCGGACAGCGATATCGAACGGCTGATGGACGCCTTGACCATTCCGCTGAATTTCGAAATGGCCGCTACCCCTGAGATGCTGGAGATCGCCCTGCGCCACAAGCCGCATGCCGCCTGCATCGTCCCTGAGCGCCGCGAGGAACGCACCACCGAGGGCGGTCTGGACGTCGCCGGCAACAAGGAGGCTCTGCGCCCGCTTGTCGGCGCGCTGACCGAGGCCGGCATCCGTGTTTCCATGTTCATCGAAGCCGATCCCCGTCAGCTGGACGCCTCGAAGGACATTGGCGCCCCGGTGATCGAGCTGCATACCGGCGCCTATTGCGACCATACCGGCCCGCGCCGCGACAAGGAGCTGTCGCGCATCCTGGCCGCCGCCAACCATGCCGCCAAGATCGGTCTGGAATGCCATGCCGGCCATGGCCTGGCCTTCGACAGCGTCGCCCCGATTGCCGCCATCCCCACTATTGCCGAGCTGAACATTGGTCACTTCCTGATCGGCGAGGCCATCTTCATCGGTCTGGAGGCCGCTATCCATGAGATGCGCCGCCGGATGGACGAGGCCCGCGCTTGATCATCGGCATCGGCAACGATCTGATCGATATCCGCCGCATCGAAGAGACGCTGGAGCGGTTTGGCGAACGCTTCATCAAGCGCATCTTCACCCCCGAGGAACAGGCCAAGGCCAACCGCCGCGCGGGGGCTCCGCGTGGACTGGCCTCGACCTACGCCAAGCGCTACGCCGCCAAGGAAGCCGCCTCGAAGGCCCTGGGCACCGGCTTCAATGACGGGGTCTATTGGCGCGACTTAGGCGTGGTCAACCTGCCCAGCGGCCAGCCGACACTGCGGCTGACCGGAGGAGCGGCCGCTCGTTTGGCCCAGCTGATCCCACCCGGCATGACCGCCAATATCCAGTTGACCATGACCGACGAATATCCCATGGCCGAGGCCATGGTGATCATCGAAGCGGTGCCGGCTCAGCCTATTTCTTGACATTCCGACCGGCAGTGGGGCTTGATCCCCGCCAGATCGATAGAGAGTGACGAAAGCATCCATGTCGCCATCCCATAAGCCAGAGGGCGGACTCGCCGAAACCCTCAAGACGGTGTTCTATGCCGTCATCATCGCTATCGCCGTGCGCACCGTGGCCTTCGAGCCGTTCAACATTCCCTCGGGCTCGATGATCCCCAGCCTGCTGGTGGGCGATTATCTGTTCGTCTCGAAATATTCCTACGGCTATTCCAAGCATTCGCTGCCCTTCAGCCTGCCGCTGTTTTCGGGCCGCATCTTGGAAAGCGTGCCGCAGCGGGGCGACGTAGTGGTGTTCAAGCTGCCCAGCGATCCCCGCACCGATTACATCAAGCGTCTGATCGGACTGCCCGGCGATCACATCCAGATGATCAAGGGCCGACTTTACGTGAACGGTCAGATGGTCGAGCGCCGCCAGATCGAGGATTATATCGATCGGGATAACCGCGGCAGCCTGATCCGGGCGCCCCAGTACATCGAGACTTTACCCAACGGCAAAACCCACCATATCCAAGAGCTGTATGGCGACGAAGGCCCCAAGGATAATACCGAGGAATTCATCGTTCCCGCCGACCACTATTTTATGATGGGCGACAATCGCGATAATTCGCAGGACAGCCGCTATCTGAACGTGGTCGGCTATGTTCCGGCGGAAAATCTGGTGGGCAAAGCCCAGGTGATTTTCTTCTCGGTGGACGGTTCCGCCGCCTTTTGGGAAATCTGGAAATGGCCCGGTGCGATCCGCTGGAGCCGTTTCTTCAACAAGGTCGATTGATCGAATGACTTCGCGCCTGGACAAAGTGGCCGCCGCACTGGGCCATCGCTTCGCCAAGCCTTCGCTGCTGGAAGATGCGCTGACCCATCCCGGCGCCAGCCAGCCGCGCAACCCCAAGCGCCGCATCGCTTATGAACGATTGGAGTTCTTAGGGGATCGCGTGCTGGGGCTGGTGGTCGCCGAGATGCTGTTCAAGCGCTTTCCCGACGAGAAGGAAGGCGATCTGGCCCGCCGTCATGCCTCGCTGGTCAAGGGCGAGACCGTGGCCAAGGTGGCGCATAGTCTCGGCATCGATCAGGCGCTGGTGGTGGCGGAAACCGCTGACGGCGCCGTCGCCACCCCGACCATGCTGGCCGATGCCGGTGAAGCCGTGCTGGGCGCGTTGTACGCCGATGCCGGGTTGGAGCCCGCCGCCCGCGTGGTGCGCACCCATTGGGAACCCTTGATGGACGAGGCCATCCGCCCGCCCAAGGACGCCAAGACCGCATTGCAGGAATGGGCGCAAGGTGGTGGCCGTCCCCTGCCCGTCTATGAGACACTGGGCTCTGAAGGCCCGTCTCACAAACCGCTGTTTCGTGTTCAGGTGCTGGTGCAGGGCTGCGAGCCCGTCTCGGCCACCGGAACCAACAAACGCGCCGCCGAACAGGCGGCGGCCACAGCCTTGCTGGAAAAAGTGACTTAACAAGATGAGTGATGTTTTGATTACCTCCCCCGAAGACAATTCCTCCACCCGCTGCGGCTTCGTCGCCGTGGTCGGCGCTCCCAATGCCGGCAAGTCCACCCTGGTCAACCGACTGGTGGGCACCAAGGTTTCCATCGTCTCGCCCAAGGTACAGACCACCCGCGCCCGCGTGCTGGGCATCGCCCTGGACGAAAACCTGGGCTCGCAGGTGATCTTCATCGACACGCCCGGCATCTTCACCCCCAAGCGTCGTTTGGAGCGCGCCATGGTGCATGCCGCCTGGTCGGGTGCCGGCGACGCCGACATGGTGGCGCTGGTGGTGGATTCCGAGCGCGGCCTGAACGACGATGTGCGTCTAATCATTGAAAAGCTGAAGGAAAACAACCGCCGCGCCGTACTGGTGCTGAACAAGGTCGATCTGGTCAAGCGCGACAGCCTGCTGGCCCTGACCGCCGAATTGAACGCCTTCGACATCTTCGATCACGTCTTCATGGTCAGCGCCGAAAAGGGCGACGGCACCGACGATCTGATGCGCCATTTCGCCACCAATGTCCCCGATGGCCCCTGGCACTTCCCCGAGGATCAGGTGTCCGACATGCCCATGCGCATGCTGGCCGCCGAGATCACCCGCGAGCAGATTTTCCGCCAGCTGCATCAGGAACTGCCCTATTCCACCAATGTCGAGACCGACCAGTGGGAAGAGCGCGAAGACGGCTCGGTGCGCATCGACCAGACCATCTATGTTCAGCGCGAAGGCCAGAAGGCCATTGTTCTGGGCAAGCAGGGCCGCCAGATCAAGGCGCTGGGCGCACTGGCTCGCACCGAGCTTGAGGAAATTCTGGAACGCCGCGTGCACCTGTTCCTGTTCGTCAAGGTGCGCGAGAACTGGCTGGAAAACCCCTCGGCCTATCGCGATATGGGGTTGGAATACGACGTCTGATAGATGTCTCCGTCATGCCCGGGCTTGACCCGGGCATCCACGAACCAGCCTCTATTCGATTGTTTTCACAACATTTCTGCGGATAGACGTGGATGGCCGGATCAAGTCCGGCCATGACGAAGAGTCAATGTTTGTCCACCCCTTACCTTTTACTCCTCCACCACCGCCTTCTGACCGGCTGGAAGCCTTGCGATCATCGCTTCCAGCCCTTCGCCGCTGACCGGATGTACCCAATCCGGCGCGACCTCTCGCAGCGGCAGCAGCACAAAGGCGCGTTCATGCAGGCGGGGATGCGGCAGGGTCATCCCCTGTTCCGGCGCGATCACCTGACGCCCATGGGCCAGCAGGTCCAGATCGATCACCCGAGGCGCGTTGACGATGCTGCGCACCCGGCCGAATTCGGCCTCGACCTCATGCAACAGCGCCAGCAAGGCCAACGGGTCGAGACCAGTTTCCACCCGACATACGGCATTATGGTACCAGGGCTGATCGGATACCGGCACAGGCTCGGTCAACCATATGCGCGACTTTTGCGCAACCAGCACACCGCGTTCATGTAGAAATTGATAAGCCTTTAGAATAGTTTCCTTAGGATTGCCAAAGCGGCTTGGAAGATTCGCACCCAAGGCCACTAGAATTTCGTTCATATGACTTGTTCCCCCTTGCATGAGCACGCTTGCCTGCCTAAGTTAGTGGCGCATTAAGAGCGTTTCGCATTTGCGAAATTTTATCCCACCATTATGAAAGAAACGAGATTTCATCATGATGTTTTACACTGAAGAACGCATTGGTTTGTTTGTCGATGGTTCCAATCTTTACGCCGCCGCTCGCGCTTTGGGTTTCGATATCGACTATAAGCGCCTGCTGAACATGTTCGCCTCGAAGGGCCGGCTGATCCGCTCGTTCTATTACACGGCGCTGGTGGAAGACCAGGAATATTCCCCGATCCGCCCGCTGGTGGACTGGCTGGACTATAACGGCTTCACCATGGTCACCAAGCCGACCAAGGAATTCACCGACGCCTCGGGCCGCCGCAAGATCAAGGGCAATATGGATATCGAGCTGGCCATCGACGTGATGGAAATGGCTCAGTATCTCGACCATGTGGTGCTGTTCTCGGGCGATGGCGACTTCCGCCGTCTGGTCGAGGCCGTGCAGCGCAAGGGCGTGCGCGTCACCGTGGTCTCCACCGTCCGCTCGCAGCCGCCCATGGTCGCTGACGAGCTGCGCCGTCAGGCCGATGTGTTCGTCGAACTGCAGGATCTGGCTCCGCAGATCGCCCGCTCGGGCGGTGGTGGCGGTGGCCACCGTGAAGACCGCTATCAGGAACGTACTTACGAGCGCGTTCAGGGCCCTGGCGATGTCGACCGTTTCGATGATGAAGACGACGACCTGTAAGTCTCCGTCGCGGGACTGCGCGCTCTGCCCCCGTCTGGTCAGCTTTCGTGAAGACAACCGCCGCAAGTTCCCCACCTGGCATAACGCCCCGGTGGGAAGCTTCGGCGGGCTTGACGCGTCGCTGCTGATCGTCGGGTTGGCGCCGGGCCTGCGTGGAGCCAATGCCACCGGACGCCCCTTCACCGGCGATTGGGCCGGCGATCTGCTCTACGGCACCATGCTGCATTTCGGCGCCGCCCAAGGCGAGTATCTGGAGCGGCCCGATGACGGCCTGACCCTGGTGGATTGCCGCATCACCAACGCGGTGCGCTGCGTGCCGCCGGCCAATCGCCCGACCCCGGCCGAAGCCAAGGCCTGCCGCCCGTTCCTGGAGGCCGAGATCGCCGCCATGCCCCAGTTAAAAGCCGTACTGGCGATTGGTGGCTTCGCCCATGACGCGGTGCTGGCCTCGCTGGGGATGAAGAAGTCGGCCTATCCTTTTGCCCATGGCGCCCAATACAACTTAGCCGATGGCAAAACCCTGATCGACAGCTACCATTGCTCTCGACTGAACACCAACACGGGAAGATTGACCGAGGACATGTTCCGTCGCGTATTCAGTCAGGCGCAAGAAGCCGCCAAGAGCTGAAAGCCCTTTTGACAGCCGGAATTTTTTGCGCACTAATAGTGCAAAATCAAACGGTTGGGGTGAACCGATGTTCATTCAGTGGAACGACGCCTACAAGCTTGGCATCCCCGCGGTCGATACCGAGCATAAGGCGCTGGCCGATCTGGTCAACCGCTTCTTCGTGCAGGTGCAGGAAGGTGCGGAGTCTGGCGCTCTGGGGTCGACCCTGAACACGCTGATCGAAGAAACCTTCGCCCATTTCCAGCATGAGGAATCCATGCTGGATCACAGCAACTATCCCCAACTGTCCCAGCATAAGGCCGAGCATGACCGGCTGCTGCTGCAGCTGAGTCACTTCCAGAAGGCTTTCCTGAAGGGCGAGCCCACCCCGCGCGAGCTGACCATCGATACGGCGGAGTTCTTCCGCCATTGGCTGCTGTCGCACATCTTGCGGGAAGACATGCTCTACAAGCCCTATGTGATGCGGATTTCCTGAAAAAACCGACGCGACACTCCAAAAGAAAACGGGCCCTTTCGGGCCCGTTCCTGTTTTTACTCTTCAGCAGCGGCCTTTTCGGCCTTCTTCTTCGGAGCAGCCTTCTTCTTCGGCTTGGCCTCGGAGGCTTCGGCCGGAGCGGCGTCCGGATCCTTGCGCAGGTCTTCGGGGCTGACCTTCTGTTCCTCGACCTTGGCCAGTTCGAGGATGTAGTCGATCACCTTCTCTTCGAAGATCGGAGCGCGCAGGCTCTGCAGAGCGTCGGCGTTCTTCTGGTAGTACTGGAACACCAGATGCTCCTGGCCGGGATAGCGGCGAGCCTCGGCGAGAACGGCGCGGTTCAGGTCTTCCTGAGTGATCTGCACCTTGCTCTGCTGACCGATCTCGGAGAGCAGCAGGCCCAGACGCACGCGGCGCTCGGCGATGGCGCGGTACTCGGCCTTCAGCTCGTCATCGGACTTGGCCTTGTCGGCTTCGTCCAGACGACCGGCGGCCTTGTCGGCCTCCAGCTGCTTCCAGATGGCGTCGAATTCGATATCGACCATACCCTGGGGCACGGCGAAGGAATGGCCGTCAGCCAGGATGTCCAGCAGAGCGCGCTTCAGGTGAGCGCGGGTCAGGCCGGCATATTCGCGGCCGATTTCCTCGTTCAGGGCTTCCTTCAGGGCGTCCAGGGTCTCGAGACCGACCGACTTGGCCAGTTCGTCGTCCAGGGCGGCGGGAACGACCTTGCGGACTTCCTTGACCTTGATCTCGAACTCGACCGGCTTACCGGCCAGATTGGCGGCATGATAGTCTTCGGGGAACGACACCTTGACGACGGTCTCGTCGCCGGCCTTGACGCCGATCAGCTGCTCTTCGAAGCCGGGGATGAAGGTGTTGGAACCCAGCTTCAGGCTGTAGTCCTCGGCCTTGCCGCCGTCGAAGGGAACGCCGTCCAGCTTGCCCAGGAAGTCGATGACGACGATCTCGCCCGACTTGGCGGCATGCTTGGCAGGAGCGGCTTCAGAAGACTCGCGGCGCTCGGCCAGGTTCTTCAGGGCTTCTTCCAGCTCGGCGGGGGCGACGTCGGCGACCAGCTTGGTCAGCTTGACGCCCGACAGATCCATCACCGAAATCTCGGGCAGCACTTCGACGGCCACCGAGAATTCCAGATCGCCACCGATCTCGAACTTCTGGGTCACGTCGATCTTCGGCTGCAGGGCCGGACGCAGCTTTTCGCCTTCCAGAGCCTTGCCAGTGCCTTCGTTGACGATCTCTTCCAGGACTTCGCCCAGAACCGAGTTGCCATACTTCTGGCGCAGAATGGCCATCGGCACCTTGCCGGGACGGAAACCGGGCACCTTGACGGTCTGGCCGACTTCGGTCAGGCGGGCGACCACCTTCTCGTCGATCTGGCCGGCGGAAACGACGACCTTGAACTCGTGCTTGAGGCCGTCAGCGTTGATCTTGGTAACCTGCATGGAATTCTCTGCCAGTATAAAATCAGAAGTACGGAAGCCCGGGGTCGCACAGGGCTGTTCGGTTGGTGCGGGCGAAGGGACTTGAACCCCCATGGCTTACGCCGCTGGAACCTAAATCCAGTGTGTCTACCAATTCCACCACGCCCGCAGGGCCAAAAACCCATACCGAAGCCCCGGCCACCCGGCCGGAGCCGAGTTCTATAGCACAGACATTTGCCCGGAAACAGCGCAAATACGCCTTACGCGTCATGGGAGCAAAACCCGGCTTTCGTCTAGATGGAAAATGGTATCCACATGAACTTTAAGGGCTGCCCTTGCAGCCTTGTTGCGATATATATACATCTTCATAAAGTTAACATGCGCTTACGTTACAGAGGATGGGGGATTGCATGAGTGCCGATCTTGATCGCAATGGCCGAATTTCCTTTTTGCTGATCGACGAGCGCACTCGCGCCGATTTGCGTGAATTCCGCCCTCTCTTGGCTCAGCATATCGATAAGATCCTCGATGCTTTCTATGCCCATGTGCAGGCCAACCCGACCGCTTCCAAGCTGTTCGGCGCCGGCACCGGGAATTCGGTTGACCGCGCCCGTTCGCTGCAAAAAAAGCACTGGCTGGACAATGTCTTCACCGGAGAATTCGGCGAAGCTTATTTCGATCAGATCGTCCGCATCGGCAAGGCCCATGAACGCGTCGGCCTCGAGCCCCGCTGGTATATGGCCGCCTATGCCTTCACCCTGAACAAGATCACCGAGCTGACGCTGAGCGCCTATCGCAAGAAGCCCGAGCGCGCCGCTCAGATCATGGCCGCCATCAACAAGGCGGTGTTCCTGGATATGGATCTGGCCATCTCGGTCTATGACGAAGCCGTCAAGCGCACCCAGACCGCCGCTCTGCTGAACGCCCATGCCGACGCCTTCGAAAAGGATGTCCATAGCGTGCTGGGTGTGGTCGCCGCCGCCGCCCGCGAATTGCAGAACACCGCCAACGGCATGGCCGCCACCGCCGACGAGACCCTGCGCCAGTCTTCCGCCGTCGCCGGCGCCGCCGAGCAGGCCTCGCAGAACGTGCAGACCGTGGCCGCCGCCACCGAAGAGCTGACCGCCTCGATCCATGAGATCAGCCGTCAGGTGATCACCTCGACCCAGATCTGTAGCAATGCCGTCGAGGAAGCCGAGCGCACCAACACCATGGTCCAGGGTCTGGCCGAGGCCGCCGGCAAGATCGGCGAAGTGGTAAAGCTGATCAACAACATCGCCAGTCAGACCAACCTTCTGGCGCTGAACGCCACCATCGAAGCGGCCCGCGCCGGCGAGGCCGGCAAGGGCTTCGCCGTGGTCGCCGGCGAGGTGAAGAACCTGGCCAACCAGACCGCGCGCGCCACCGACGAAATCTCGGCCCAGATCGCCGCGGTGCAAAGTGCGACCCACAATGCCGTCGGCGCCATCGAAGGCATTGGCCGCACCATCGGCAGCATCAGCGAGATCGCCAGCGCCATCGCCGTGGCGGTCGAGGAACAGGGCGCCGCCACCCAGGAAATCGCCCGCAACGTCCAGGAAGCCGCTCAGGGCACCGGCCTGGTCACCCATAATATCGGTGAAGTGACCCGTGCCGCCTCGGATACCGGCAGCGCCGCCCGCGATGTGCTGGAAGCCTCGAACGAGCTCAGCCGCCAGTCCGACGGCCTGACCAGCAAGGTCGGCAGCTTCCTGACCAATATCCGCGCGGCTTAAAACCTCGCCTTTCAAAGAACAGGCCCGCCAGGGAACTTCCCGGCGGGCCTTTTTGTTTTAAGCGCTTATCCTCCCTGCCCGTTCCATTCCGCCAGGGCGGCGGCCAGACGGTTACGGGCGGCGGCATCGGGGGGCAGGCCCAGGCGCAGCCAGCGCGGCGAAGCGGTAAAGGGCCGCACCAGAATGCCTCGCTGCCCCAGGAATTCATACAACGCCCAAGCCCGCGGGGCATTGACCAGCCGGAACAGAGTGGTCCCGCCCGCCACGGTGAAACCGGCGGCGCTCAACACTTCATCCAGCAGCCCAGCCTCTTCACGCAGCTTTACCCGCATGGCATCGGCCCAGTCGCTGTCGAGCAAGGCCTGACGGCCGATCTCCAGCGCCGGACCGGACACGCACCAGGGCCCCAACACCTGACGCAGCAGCCGGGCCAGGAAGGGCTCGCACAAGGCGAAGCCGAGCCGCAGCCCCGCCAGACCATAGAACTTGCCGAAGCTGCGCAACACCAACAGCCCCGGCCCGGCCTGCGAGCCCAGGGACAGATCGGGGGTGACGTCGCAGAAGGCCTCGTCCAGCACCAGAAGGCCGCCCTTGGCCGCCAGCTGCTCGGCGATATCCATCAGATGCTGGGCGTCATGCACGCGGCCATCGGGATTGTTGGGATTGACCACCACCACCACTTCGGCATCGCCGATACGGTTCAGCGTCTCGCAGGGCATCACCTGATGGCCGGCATTGGACCAGCAGGTCGTATGTTCGCCATAAGTGGGGCCGACGATGGCGACATTGGAATAAGGCCGCAGACGCGGCAGCATCTGGATCAGACTTTGCGTGCCGGGCGCACAGACGATCTGTTCGGGATTGGCGAAGCCGTAAGCCTCGGCGGCAGCTTCCCGCAAAGCCGCTTCCAGATCGGCATCGGGAAGGCGATGCCACAGGCGCGGCTCGGTCTCGGGCACCGGATAGGGAAAGGGATTGATGCCGGTCGACAGGTCCAGCCATCCCTGCGGGGGCTTACCGAAGCGCAGTTCGGCCGACAACAGATCGCCGCCATGGGTCGGAAGGGCAAAGCTGTCGAAAGGGAAAGAGGCGGTAGAACGCATGATTAGCCTTTATGACCGGCCGCCAGAACATCGGCGACGAACTGGGCCAGTTGATGAAACTCGGCTCCGCGCGGCGAGGATTTCCGCCACATCAGAGCCAGAACGCGGGCCGGCGCATCCTCGCCCAAAGGCCGCACAGCCAAACCTGTGCCCTCGGCGGCCCCCGCCTCGACCGCCAGACGCGGCAGCAAGGTGACGCCCAGGCCGGAGGCGGCCATCTGCACCACCGTATGCAGACTGGTGCCGCGAATCGATTCGCCGCCCCTGGCCGACGGCAGATGGCAGGCGGCCAAGGCATGCTCGCGCAGGCAATGGCCGTCCTCCAGCAGCAGCAATTCCGCCTCGGCCAGATCGTCAGGGCAAAGCTGCGGCTTGGCGGCCAAGGGATGGTTGGGCGGGCAGGCCAGCAGGAAGGGGTCCTGGCAAATCTCAGCCACTTCCACCCCCTCGGCGGCATAGGGCAGCGCCAGCAAGGCGGCGTCGATCTGGCCGGAATTGAGGCCATCGAGCAGACGGGCGCTCAAATCCTCGCGCAGGTAAAGCTTCAGTTTGGGAAAGCTTTGGCGCAGCGGCGGCAACAGGCGCGGCAGCAGATAAGGCGCGATGGTGGGAATGACACCCAGCCGCAGACTGCCGCTCAAGGGCTCCGAGGCGGCCTGGACCATATCCACCATATCCTCGGCCTCGCGCAGAAGCCTTGCCCCTCGCCGCTCCACCTCGACGCCGAGAGGTGTCAGCATCACCCAGCGCTTGGTACGCTCGACCAGGGTCGAGCCCAAGATCAGCTCAAGCTCTTGCAGGCCTGCGGACAGGGTCGATTGCGTCACCAGACAGGCCTCGGCGGCACGGCCGAAATGGCGATGTTCGGCCAGGGCCGAGAGGTAGCGCAGCTGGCGCAGGGTGGGAAGCGGCTTCATCGATTGCTCCGATGGGAAACCACTAGATTAAGCCAGCCGAACGATTGTTCAAGTGGAGGATTGATCCGAACCAGGGTCGGCAGGCTTCTTTTTATCCTTGGACAGGCTGGCGGCGACGGTATCGGAAATCTTTTGCGCCAGGGCGGCATCGGCCTTGGAGGCGAAGGCGCGGCGGATCGCCTGGGCCAGCTTGCCCAAAAGCTCCAGATCCACGTCCGAGGCGCGGAAGCCGGCGCCGTTCACCCGCTGCACCAGATTGGTCAAAGTCGCCGCCAGCTCGCCGACATGGGCATAAACGGTGCCCTTCAAACGCCGAGACAGATCTTCGGCCACCTTTTGCAGGGTGCGCAGATCGTCGGTGAAGATGTCGCCCATCTCGGACTTGCCGTTGTTCTCGACGATGCGCTTGACCAGGAAGTTGACCTGCACCGAATAGCGCTGCATCTTGTGAGTATTCAACTGGGTGGCGGCAGAATCGATCAGCTTTTGCAGCTCGGCATGGGTTTTCCCCTCGACCACCTTGGCATGCAGGGTGTTAGGAACATCGATCAGTTGCGTGCCCAACCCCTCGCCGATGCGGTCGGCCTTGCGACGGTCGGGGCCGATATAATCATGGGTGACCACGAAAGGCTTGCGCCCCTTGGCCAGCAGCCCCATGCGCTCCTGCACGGTTTCCACTGACAAAGGCTTCAGCAGCAGATCATCGACGCCGCTGTCGATCACCTTGCGCACCAGCATGGCGTCGGGCTGGGTGATGGTGGCGACCACCAGCAAAAAGGGATTGGCCCCCAGCTGATGATGACGCATGCGATGGATGGTCTGGCAGAAATCGCCGCCCTGCATCTCGACATCGCAGATCAGCATATCGAGGCTGGGCGAATTCATCGCCGACTCGACTGCCTCCATGTCATAGCAGTCGGTCAGGCGCGTCAGTCCCTTTTGCGCCAAAGCCATCTTCAGGGCCTGGCGCAGATAGGGATTGGGCTCGCCCAGGGCAAGCGACACCTGCTCGTAGCGGACTTCCGCCAATTTTTCCCCCGGCGAACCGTTAATCCGGTTTCCGTTGTTAAGGTCAAAAGGGCCTAGAGACTACACGTCCCCCAGCCCAAAGGCCATATGCCGCAGCCATTTCGTGCCTGCTGCTTTGCAAAAAATTTGCCGTCTGGAATTTTCGTTCCATAATCCCACCATGGCTGTGGGAATTAAAAAACAGATCGGCTGGACCGGCGAATTCATCGAGGCGGACCGCGAAGCGGCGTTCCTCGAGGCGAATCATGCCTCGACGGTGGCGGCGGCAAGGCTGTGCGTTCTGGCCGCCACTTTGACATGCCTGGGCTTCCTGCCCATGGATTTCCTGTTCCTGAAGGGCGAGCGGCTGGCCTTTTTCCTGGCTGATCGCGCCGTCATCGCCTTATGGGCGCTGGCCGTGCTGATCGCTCTGGCCCGCCTGCCCGCCTGCCGCAGCGCCGCCCGCGCCGCCCAGGCCAGTCATTTGCATCTGCTGGTGTTTTTCACTCTGAACGCCCTGATCTTCGCCCATCCGGCGCTGGACAGCCATGGCGACATGATGTTCCCGATGATCGTCACCGCCTTGCTGGTCTGTCTGCCGGGGCGCATGGCGGTGGTGGCGCCGCTGACCGCCTATGCCTGCATGATCAGCATGCTGTTCTGGGGACAATTGCGCACCAGCCCCGAGACACCGCTGGATTTCTCGCTGGTCGGGCTGCTGACCCTGGCGGCCTTCGTCATCGTCGGAGCCGGGCGTGTGCAGATGAACCGCATCCGCCGCGAAGAGTTCCTGCATGTCGAGCGGGAACGCCAGATCAACCAAACCCTGACCGAGGCCAAGGACGCCGCCGAGGCTGCCAGCCGGGCCAAGGCTTCGTTCCTGGCGATGATGAGCCACGAGATCAGAACGCCCATGAACGGCATCCTAGGGATGGCCGGACTGCTGGAAGGCTGCGGCCTGGATGCCGAGGCGCAGGTTTATGCCCGCACCATCGCCCAGTCGTCGGAAAGCCTGCTGGGCATTCTGGACAGCATCCTCGACTTCACCCGCCTGGATGCCGGCAAGCTGGAACTGGCTCCCGACCTGCTGGAACTGCCGCCGCTGATCGAAGCGGTGGCCGGATTGATGGAGGCTGGAGCCCGCAAGAAAGGCCTGTTCCTGGCGGTCGCGATCGATCCGCAAGTTCCCCGCTGGCTGCTGGCCGACGCCCTGCGGCTGCGGCAAATCCTGCTGAACCTGCTGGGCAATGCCGTGAAGTTCACCGAAAGCGGCGGCGTTTCCCTGCATGTCACAGCGCAAGCGATGGAAGACGGCGTCGCCCATATCTCCTTCTCGGTCAAGGATAGCGGCCCCGGCATCACGCCCGAGGCGCTGCCCCGGCTGTTCCAGGAATTCACCCAGGCCGACAGCTCGATCTCGCGCCGGTTCGGCGGCAGCGGGCTGGGGCTGTCGATCTGCCAGCGGCTGGCGGCGCTGATGGGCGGCGTCATCACTGCCGAAAGCCAGATCGGCCAGGGCAGCCTGTTCACCTTCGCCGCCCCCTTCCCGGCCGCCGAAGCCCCCATGACCGACGGCTCAACGCCTCAGCCCATGGCGGCACCCAGCCGGATTCTGGTCGCCGAAGACGAACCCACCAACCGCACGGTCATCTCGGTGCTGCTGCGCCGGGCCGGGCATCGGGTGCAATTGGCCGAGGATGGCGAGGCGGCGGTGCAGGCTGCCAGCGCCGGTGATTGCGATCTGATCCTGATGGATATGCGCATGCCCGGCGTCGATGGGCTGGAAGCAACCCGACGCATTCGCGCGTTGCAAGGCTCGGCCGGTTCGGTGCCGATCATCGCCCTGACCGCCAATGCCATGGCCGAGGACCGCGAGGCCTGTCTGGAAGCCGGGATGGACGACTATCTGGCCAAGCCCATCAGCCCGACCCGGCTGCAAAGCCTGCTGGTCCACCATCTGGGAGACGCTGCGTCATGACCGCCACTGCCTGCGATCTGCTGCTGATCGGATTGGAAACCGAGGATCTGGCCGCCACCTTGCGGGCACTGGACCATCGGGTCTTCCCCATCGCCCGCATCGAAGCGGCCTTGGCGATGATCCGGGCGCGGAGCTTCGATCTCTTGTTCGTCGCCGGCCCGCCTGCCGACGCCACCATGACCGCCGCCATCAAGGCCATCCGTGCCCTGGACGAAGTGCGGGCGGCCATGACGCCGCTGCTGGCCTGGGACCGCTGGGGCCATGAAGCCGAAACCTTCCGTACCGCCGGCGCCGACCGGGTGCTGAGCGGCCCCTTGAACGATGCCGCCCTGGCCGATCTGCTGGGGCTGCAAGACGATGCCGCCCCACCGTCGCAAGCGGTTCTGGAGCATCTGCGAGGCAGCCTGAGCGAAGCCCTGGCCGAGCTGGAGCAGGAGGATTTGCCCGCGACCCGGCTGGCCGATCTGGGCCACCGTTTAAAGGGCAGCGCCGCCACCTTTGCACTGGCCGATCTGGCCGAGGCCGCCCGCCAGGCGATGCAGGCCGCTCTGCCCGGCCATGACGCGCAAGCGCTGCTGGCGGCTTTGCGCCGCGAAACCGCTTTGGCGCTGGAGGTCATAAACCATCGCCTGAACCGATGATATGTTGCTGCTTTCTGCATTCGCGGGTAGGGTGCCGCAGCATTCAAGTCCTTGAATCTCCAAGGCGGGGACATGACCACAGTTCTGATCGTCGAAGACAGCCCAGATATTCGAACCCTGTTGGCCGAATCCTTGTCGGCCCAGGGCTATACCGTGCTGTCCGCCGGGTCCGCCGCCGAGATGGAGCGTCAGCTTGAAACCGCCTCTCCGGCCCTGATCCTGTTGGATGTCAACCTGCCCGACGGCGACGGCATCGAACTGGCCCGCGCCAAGGCTTTGGGCGAACGCGGCGGGCTGATCTTCATCACCAGCCGCGACACTCCGGAAGACATCATCGCCGGGCTGGATGCCGGCGGCGACGACTATGTCGCCAAGCCGCTGGTGATCCCCGCCTTGCTGGCCCGCATCCGCAGCGTCCTGCGCCGTAAACAAGATACCGTGCTGACCTTCCAGGGCTGGGTGCTGGACCTGATTCGCCGCGAGCTGTTCTCGCCCAAGGGCAATCTGTTGCCGCTGACCTCGGGCGAATTCAACGTGCTGGCCGCCCTGGCCGCCGCCAACGGCCAGCCGGTGGACCGCGACTTCCTGCTGGACGTCATTTCCAACCGCGATCCCCGCGCCGTCAGCGGCCATACCGTCGATACCCTGATCGCCCGCCTGCGCCGCAAGATGACGGAAGCCGGCGGCCCGGTGCCGATCGTCACCCTGCGCAATCAGGGCTATGCGATCCGCGGCTGAGTGCCGCATTCCCCCCCCTCTTGGCACGACTTTTGAAACAAAACCCTCGAATTCGGTGAATTCGGCGGATTTCCGCCATTTTCTCCGGGAGTTTTCTACCCAGCGCCCCTTTTGACCCAGGCAGTTTCTGCCGGGACAGACCAGGGAAGCCGGGGAACCGAGGGATCAGATCATGAGCGTGGTGGCTTTCGGCACTCTTTCCGCCTATCAGGGCAGCGGCATCGCCGCCGCGCTGTGGGGGCAAAGCCTGTCTGATCGGAACCAGCGGCAGAATTCCGATCCCCAGCAGATGCTGGAGGACATGACCAATCAGGCCAGGTTCGCCGGCAATTCCACCATGGGGCCGCTGCTGCGCAAGGCCGCTTCGGTGCTGGACAGCCTGAACTCCATGGATGACGACAGCGCCCGCCAGACCCTGGCCAGCCTGAACGGCCTGCTGGCCCAACTGGCCGCCGCCGCTCCCCGCGCCGGCGCCAATGTCTCGAAACTGGCCGCCGAAACCATCGACAGCCTGAACAGCCAGGCCTCGGCCCTGGCCCGCAAACTGGGAATTTACTGGACGGACGTCTCGGTCAAGGTCGCCAGCATCACCGCTCCCGGCGTCAGCTCTTCCGGCAATCATTTGCTGGATGTGTATGTCTGAGACTTACTGCGCCCGTTTAGGGCGCGGCCAAGGATGCGGATGCATCCGCCCGGCGAGGGACCATGAGGGAGGCCATTTCAATGGCCGGCCGGTATAAACGCTACTGCGCCGCTGCTTCTGCCGCCGCGTTCTCTCCATCCTCGTTTTCCGACTGATCCGGCGTATCTTCTTGCGAGGGCTGCGGCGGCGGCACCGCCTTGCGTTTCGGCAAGGGGTGATGGCTCCAGGGCCGCTCGCCCTGCCAATCGGCGCTGGACTGAATCTCCGCTCCGCCCGGTTTCAGCCAAACCGCCTGGGTTCCCCGCCCGCGCAGCTCGATCAGATCGATGACCCGCGATGCTGAAGGGCAATAGATGCGCACCGGCACTGCCACGAACACCAGATCGGCGGCCCGGCAATCCTCGGCCAAGGCTTCACCGACACGGGCGAAGGCGATCTGATGTCCTTTCAGATTGGCGGCGCAACCCAGATCGTCGCAGAGGCCCGGCGGATCGGGCAGGTCTTCCCATAATTCCGCCTCGCCGCCCTGCCCGGCCTGCTTCAGCCAGGAGGCTTTCAGCGACCGCCCGCCGCGTTTCTGATTGATCGCCAGCGCACCCGCCTCGGTGCGCAGCGCCACCAGCTTGCCACTGGGATCGACCAGCAGATCGGGCGGGCTGTGCAGCAGCGCCAGCAGGATCGAAGCCGCCATCACCGGCAAGCCCCACAGCCGCCATTTGCCCTTCCAGAGCAACAGCCAGAACCCGCCCAGGGTGAACAGGATCAAGGCCTCGACCGGCATCGAAGGGATGTTGAAGCTGGCTCCCGGCAGGCTGGACACCGCCATGGCCACATGGCTGACCGCCTCGATGCCATAACCCATGAGAATCCAGCCGAAGCGATCCAGCCCAAAGGGCATCAGCACGAAGGCCAGCAAGGCCGCCGGCATCACCCAGACGCCCACCAGCGGCACCGCCACCGCATTCCCCAGCAGGCCATAGGTGGCGTAGCGGTTGAAGTGGAAAATCGTGTAAAGCGCTGTCGAGGTGCCGGCGATCTGAGTGGTCAGCAGAATGCCCAGCAGATGCATGCCGGCCCAGCCGGTCCAGCCATGGCCGCGCTGCTTCCAGCGCGACAGCACCGGCGCCGCCGCCTCATAACCCGAGATCAGGCCATAGACGGCGGCGAAGCTCATCTGATAGCTGGCGCTGACCAGGGCTTCCGGCTCCATGATCAGTACCGCCAGCGCCGCCCAGGTGATCGAGCGCAAGCTTATGGCCTCGCGGTCCAGCAGCACCGCCACCAGAATGATGTAGTTCATGATGAAGGCCCGCTGGGTCGGCACCGGCCCGCCCGAGATCACCAGATAGCAGAAGGTCACCAATAGTGCCGCCGCCGCCGTCCATTTCTTGATGGGATAGCGCAGAGCAATCGGCGGGATCGCCGCCAGCAATCCCCGGATGGCGACGAACACCAACCCGGCCACCATGCTCATATGCATGCCGGCGATCACCAGGATATGGGCCAGCCCGGCATCGCGATAGCCTTGCAGCACCTCGGGCGGCACCGGACCGCGCTCGGCGGTGATCAGTGCGGCGGCGGTGGCCCCGACCCCAGGATCGAGCCCGGCCCCGTCGATGGTCGAGACGATGCGGTCGGTCAGATCGTGGCGGCGGTTGGCGATCCAGAGGCGCAGGCTCTCGCCCCATCCGGCCTGGGGCGGATCGTCGAGAATCTCCGGCGCTTCCACCGCATAACCCACCGCCCCCAGTTCCTTGAACCAGGCAACACGGGAAAAGTCATAGGCCCCCGGCGAGGCCGGCATCGGCGGCGGCAACAGCGAGGCTCTGAGCGCAATGGTCTGGCCGGGACGCAAGCCCGCGACGTCGCGGGGCATGCGCACCCGCACGG